>MDTG01301105.1_pt1 | contig 25117 bp, 27 predicted proteins | sample 811421 | NCBI WGS metagenome assembly MDTG01 (sample SAMN05326645, study PRJNA326480) | marine metagenome | isolation source: seawater | place: Pacific Ocean: South East | collected 2011 | reverse complement strand
GTATTGGATTATTCTTAGCAATAATTGGATTTGAAATTATGGGATTAACTGCAGACAATCCTGTAACTTTAGTTCAATTAGGAGATTTATCTAATCCACTTTTATTACTTGGTGCTGGAGCTTTTGTCTCTATGATCGTAATGGAGAAAAAAGGAATTAAAGGAAACATAATAATAGGAATTCTTGCATTTAGTATAATTGCTTGGATTACTGGCTTAGGTAAATTTAATGGGGTTGTGTCTTCACCACCACCTATGACTTATTTATTTGAGTTTGATTTAGGAGCTGCACTGTCTGCGTCTATGGTAACTGTAATATTTACTTTATTCTTTATAGACTTTTTTGATACAGCTGGAACACTAACTAGTGTTGCCAATGTAGCAGGAAAAATTGGTAAAGATGGTAAAATTCAGGACATAGATAAAGCTATGCTATCTGATAGTGTTTCAACAGTAGCAGGTGCTATGATGGGTACATCAACAGTAACAACTTATGTTGAGTCAGCAGCAGGAGTAAAAGCTGGTGGTAAAACTGGAATGACTTCATTGGTAATAGGAATATTATTTCTACTATGTTTGTTTTTCAGTCCATTAGCCACAAGTTTACCTAAAGAAATTGATGGAGCAGCATTAATTTATATTGCTACTCTATTCGTAAGAAATATTGTTGATATTGAATGGGATGATATTGCAGAATCAGGACCTGCAGTCCTAGCAATGATTGCTATGCCATTTACGTATTCAATTTCACACGGTATTGCTTTAGCCTTTATATCTTATGCTGCGGTTAAAATCCTTACAGGAAGATTTGATGTAAGTCCCGCGATTTGGGTAATTGCTGGATTAAGTGTATTAAGTTTTGCAGTAGCATAAAACTTAATTTTAAATTAAAAGGCGGTCTTTTTAGATCGCCTTTTTACTTTTGATGTTTTTTTTTTATTTGTTCAATTCTAATCTCTTCGTAAATTTCAAAAGGTTGAACTATCCAAGGATTAGATTCTAATTTAACTGCACAAAAATCTGGATTAAAAGTTGATTTTTTTTTCTTCCATAGAGTAGCTGTTTTAATTTCTTCAATTTTACCTTTTATTGGATCGTATTTTCTTAACCAGTCTATACTTTTGTTAAATGTAATTCCTGTATCTGATAAATCATCACAAAGTAAAATTTTTCCACCCATGCTTGATGCAATTGAGCTCATTTCTCTCGAAAAAACTATATCTCCTTGCTCATCCTCTACACCTTTTCCACTATAAGATTCAACTGCTAAGTATGCACACTTTAATTTAAATATTCTACTCAACACATCAATCATTGGAGCTGCGCCACGCATTATACCAATTAAAATAGTTGGCTTATATCCGCTTTCATCAATTTGGATTGCAAGTTTTTCGACTGTTTCATTATATTGATTCCAACTTACAATTAATTTGTCAGACATAATTTTATAAATAATTAGTTTTTGAAAATTAAGATTATAGCGGCTAAGGCAATTAATGCCACAATAGAACTAACTAAAATATACAACCTGTGAATGTTTCTTCCTCTTAAATTAAAATAATGTCTAGCCATTACTGAAATAATTGCGATCGCACCTAAGATTAACCAATTATATTTATGATAAACAATAAAACTATAATGGCCTGAAAGCATAATAAAAAGTACTAAAAAAGTTGAATAGTTATTGTGTATAGATCTTTGCTTTGCAGCAATAGATAAGCTTTGATCAAATTTCTTACTTCTCTTGCTGCTATTAATTATATTAATTTGATTTGGAATAATTACTGTAAATACATTTCCAAACATATTTGTACCTATAATTAGACCAACACTTAAAAATGCAAATTTTGCACCATAAATTTGAGTTAATCCATATGACAACAACATTAATAAAACAAAAATCGTTGAAACAAATAAAATATTATTTTTTATAAGATCTGATTTACATAAAAAGTCATAAACAAACCAAGAAACAATTAAGGATAAAATAGAAATTAATATTGCAGTAGATGGAAGCATATTTAAAACTCTATTATCAACCATCAATATGCTTGACTTGTAGTAATAAATTACTGCAAGTAATAATATTCCTGTTATAAATGTGAGGTAGCTCTGCCATTTAAAAATTACTAAACTTCTCAAATAATTTTTTGCAGGAGAATTTTTTAATCTAGTTAATTTGTAATAATATCCAGAATGCATCAAATATCCCTCTCCATCTACATCTTTGCTAGATATTTTTTTATTCAATTTGTTATCTAAATAATTAAATAAAAAACTATTTCCTACCCATAATATAGCAAATAATACATGTCCCCACCTCAAAATGAGCTCAAACCATTTCATTGAGTAAGATAAAATTTCCATTAATATTTTATTTTGTCTTCTTTATTTTCCCAAATCTTGAATGCCTCTAATGCTTCATCTCTATGCATTTGATGCATTTTAATTTTTCTTTTATTTAATTCTTTATTTATTTCACCATAAATAAATGAATCATCAAAATCTATATTTTTGGCGTCTATTCTGGTGTTTGCATAAAAAATATTTTTTATATGGGACCAATATATTGCTGATAAACACATTGGGCATGGTTCGCAACTTGAATACAAATCACAATCAGAAAGATTAAATGTATTCATTTCTTTACATGCAGCTCGAATTGCTACAATTTCTCCATGAGCTGTTGGATCATTATTTAAAGTTACTTTATTATATCCTTCTGCAATAATATTATTATTTTTAACAATAACACAACCAAAAGGTCCGCCTTTAGATTTCGCGCTTTCAATTGAAAGCTCGATGGCCCTCATCATGAATGGATTTTTTATGCTCATATTAATTTTTTTGCATTTCTTTTATACTCAATAATATTTTTTCAGCTGTAGCTGGAGCATCTAATTTAGGTATTTTTTTATAATTTGATATAGATGCTATCGCATCTTTAATTGCAAAAAAAACACTCATAGCCAACATTAATGGTGGTTCTCCAGTAGTTTTGGCTTTATTTACAACGTTTTCTTTATTTCTTCCGTCTTTATATATTTCTACATTAAATTTTTTAGGAATATCGCTTACAGCTGGAATTTTATATGTGGAAGGAGAAATAGTTGTTATTTGTCCATTGGAATTCCAGTTTACCTCTTCCATCGTAAGCCAACCTTGTCCTTGAACAAAACCTCCTTCTATCTGGCCAAGTTCCAATGCAGGGTTTATAGCATTTCCTGCATCATGAATTATATCAACTTTATCAATTATGTTTTCGCCTGTTAAAGTATCAATCGTAACTTCTGTTACAGCTGCTCCATAACAAAAATATAAAAAAGGTCTTCCTTTAAACTTTATTTTATCAAAATTTATTTTTGGAGTGGAATAAAATCCATTTGAAGAGAGAGATACACGATTTAAATATGCCTGTTGAATAATGTCATTAAATCTAAAAACTTGTTTTCCAATGTAGATTTTTTCATTTTTGTAAACTATCTTGCTTCTAATTGATATTTTATATTTTTTTTTAATAAATTTTTCTAAATTAAATTTTATTTTATTTACAGCATTTAATGCTGCTGCCCCATTAAGATCAGTTGTTGAAGAAGCTGCACTTGCAGAAGTGTTTGGAACTTTGGATGTGTTTGTAGAAGAGATTAAAACTTTTTCATATGGAATACCAAATGAATTCGAAACAAGCTGAGCAATTTTTGTATGCGTCCCTTGGCCCATTTCAATGCCTCCATGATTTAAATTAACACTTCCATCAGTATAAACATGAACTAATGCTCCCGCTTGATTTAAATGAATTGTGGTAAATGATATACCAAATTTTACAGGTGTAATAGCTATTCCTTTTTTTTTATATTTATTTTTTTTATTAAATTGTCTAATTGCCAAATATCTTTTCTTATATTTAGATTTTTTTATTAAATTATTAAATATTTTATTAATTATATTATCTTCAATTTTCATTCCATAATGAGTGACATTTTTATTATTTTTTTTATAGAAATTTATCTTTCTAACCTCTGATGGATCCTTGTCTAAATATCTAGATATATTATCAATTATATTTTCAATCGCCATCATGCCTTGATTTCCTCCAAAACCTCTAAATGCTGTCGAGGTAGAGGTATTTGTCTTACAAAGATAATTTTGAACTTCTAAATGAGGTATAAAGTAAGCATTATCGATATGTAGTAAAGCTCTCTCATTTATTGCTAAAGATAAGTCTGGTGACATTCCACATCGTGATGAAAGTTTTAATTTTAAAGATCTAATTTCTCCTTTATCACTAAAACCAACTTCATACTCAGAAAAAAAATCATGTCTTTTACCTGTTATAATAATATCATCATCTCTATCTAATCTAAGTTTAACTGGACATTTTGATTTTTTCGCAAGCAATGAACAAATGCATGCTGTCATAAAATTTGTTTCTTTTCCACCAAATCCCCCTCCTATTCTTCTGACTACAACAGTTATAGAATTACTTTTTTGATTTAGCATTTCAGCTACTAATTTTTGTGTTTCAGATGGATGTTGGGTCGAACTGTAAACAAGTAAATTATTATCTTCTTTTGGTAATGCAAAAGCCACTTGGCCCTCTAAATAAAAATGTTCTTGGCTACCTGTTGTAAAATTTCCTTTAAGTTTGTGAGTAGAAATTGACAATGCTTGTGAGGGATTCCCTCTTTTAATCTTTCTCACTTTAAATAATAATTTTTTTTTTCTAAAGATTGCTCTATTGTAACTATAGGCTTTAATGCTTTATATTTTATCTTTGCTTTAAGGACTGCTTTTCGAGCAAGTTCGGTGGATGATGCAGCAACTGCAAAAAGAGGTTGTCCATAAAATTCTACCTTATTTTTTGCAAAAATAGGATCACCATCGAAAACTGGACCGACATCATTACGTCCTGGAATATCCTTATATGTTACAACAGAAATTACACCTTCACTATTTAAAACTTCTTTTAGATCTATTTTTTGTATTGTTGCATGAGCTTTCTTGCTCCAGCCTATTGCTCCATAAAGTGTGTTTTCAGGTTCTTTAATATCATCTGTATATATAGCAAATCCACTGACATGCTTATAACCGCTATCATGAGGTCTTTTTTCACTCCAATATTCTTGGTTTTTCATAATTAATTTACCCTAATTAACTTGTTTAATTTTGTTTCTAAGAAAAACTTAATTAATAAATTTTCAGCAACTTCTAATCTATATTTTTTTGATGCTCTCATATCAGAAATAGGATTAAAATCTTTTTTTAATAAAATTTTAGCTCTTTCAAAAATATCTTCGGAAAATTTAGAATTTTTTAAAAATTTTTCACAATTTTTTGCTCTCTTTGGAATTTCTGCCATTCCACCATAAGCTATGGCTACATCTTCAATTCTTTTATTTTTAATTTTAAAGTTAAAAGAAGCACAAACAGACGAGATATCATCATCAAATCTTTTTGATATTTTGTAGGCTTTAAAATTATGATTTTTATAAATAGGAATTATAATTGATTTTATAAATTCTCCTTTTTTTAATCTTGTTTTTCTATATGCAACGAAAAAATCTTTAAGGAAAATTTGTTTATTACCTTTTTTTGTTTGTATTAATATCTTTGCATTTAATGAAAGAAGTAAAGGCAAAGTATCTCCTATTGGTGATGCAGTGGCTATATTTCCACCAATTGTTCCAACATTTCTTATCTGAACAGAACCATATCTTCTTAATATATTATTAAAGTCTGGATAGTATTTTAAAATAAATTTTTCAACTTCTATAAGAGGAGTTGTAGAGCCAAAAATAATTTGATTATTTTTAATTTTTATAAAATTTAACTCCTTGATATTGTTTAAATTAATTATTTTTCTGATTTCTTTTCTATTTTTGGTAACTATTAATGATAAGTCAGTACCACCACTAAGAAAATCAGAATTTGGATTCTTTTGAATTATTTTTTTTAATTCATTTATCGTTTTAGGTGCGAAATATTTTTTGTTTTTATTCTCAATGATTATATTATTGGAATGAATTGTTTTTAAAAGTTTAATAGTTCTTTGACTATTTTGGTCAAATTCATCAGATTTATTTTTTTTTATATTTTTTGCTGCATCAATTATAGGTCTATATCCAGTACATCTGCATAAATTTCCAGATATAGCATCTTTAATATCTTCCTCATTGTTTTTGTTTTTGTTTTTTGACATTGCAAAAATAGACATGACGAAGCCTGGGGTACAAAATCCACATTGAGATGCATGATATTTCACCATTGCTTCCTGAACAGGGTGATAAGAACCTTTGCTTGTGACTAAATTCTCGACAACTATTAGTTGTTTACCATGTAATATCGGTGTGAAAGATATGCATGAATTAATTGCCTTATATTTTATTTTATTATTATTCAATTCACCAAGAACAATTGTGCATGCTCCACATCCACCTTCTGCACATCCTTCTTTGGTCCCTGTTTTTTTTAATTCATGTCTAATGTAGCTGAGCAAGGTTTGATTTGGGTCTGGATTTTTTATTTCGATTAATTTATTTTCAAAAATAAATTGGACTATATTTGAGTTCACTTATGAACCTCTATACGTAGAATAGCTCCAAGGTGATACAAGTAATGGAACATGATAATGTTCTTTTGAATTTGAAATACCAAATCTAATAACCACTTCATCTAAAAAAGGAATTTTTTCAGAATTTGATATTTTTTTAAAGTAGTCTCCGATAAAAAAAACTAACTCGTATTTTCCATTTAAAAAATTTTCTCCTTCTAGTAAAGGTTTATCGCTCCTTCCATCCTGGTTTAATACAATTGAAATTTTTTTTTCTCTTTGATTGTTATTTATGTAATACAAATCGACCTTTATTCCGGAGCCTGGTTTGCCGGAATAAGTATCCAAAACATGTGTTGTTAATTTTGTCATATGATAAAAGATTTATATACAATATTGTCTTATTAATAAATAACAACTAAAATAAATTCTCAAAATGATCGATATAAAAAAAATTAATAGTCTTGATAAATCTGAATTTTTATCAATTTTTGGAAATGTATTTGAAAAATCAGAATGGATAAGCGAGAAAGTTTTCACACTAAAACCTTTTGAAAGTTTAGAGTCTTTTACATCAAATATGATAAGTATTTATGATAATTGCGATGAAAAAATAATACTTAAAATCCTTAATCTTCATCCTGAACTTGCAGTTGAAAAAAAGCTGACAAGGAATTCTGAAACTGAACAAATTCAAGCTAATTTGATAGATTGCACTACTGAAGAATTTAATGAATTTAAATTTTTAAATAAAGAATATAAAAAAAAATTTAATTTTCCATTTATAATCGCTGTTAAAGGTAAAAATAAAAATGAAATTTTAGATAAGTTTAAAGAAAGAATAAATAACAGTATAGAAATAGAATTTTTAGAAGCAAAAAATCAAGTAAAAAAAATCGCAAATTTTAGACTTAAAGAGATTATAAATAATTAATTTGAATTCTCAGAAACATATCTTGCAACTGCTTTAATTTCTTCGCTAGATAGTTCACCTTCGTATGCGGGCATAACTCCAATACCATTGGTAACTGCTATAATTACTCTACCTATTTCAGGCTTAATTTCATTTAAATTTGGACCTATGTCTGCATTAGATCCAGCATCCATAAATGAATGACAAGTAATGCAATTACCTTTTTCAATAAATATTTTCTTACCTAAAATTAATTCTTCATCAGCATTCGAATTTGAATGAAATATAAATAGAAATAAAAAAAACAAATATATTAATCTTTTCACAATTTTCCTTAATTTTGATGTAATTTAAACAAATTATTATAAAACTAAAGTTATAATTTTATAGCAAGACATAATATTGTAAACTAAATATACCTATGAAAATTTTTGATTGCTTCATGTATTTTGATGAAGATACACTTTTAGAATTAAGGATAAATACACTAGATAAATATGTAGATTATTTTGTAATTGTTGAAAGTACATTCACACATGACGGAAAAAAGAGAGAATTAAAATTTAATATTGAAAAATTTAATAAATTTAAAAAAAAGATTATCTATTTAACTTATGATGTTGTGCCGAAAGGCATCGAAATTATAAATGACAATGATACTGAAAATGAAAAAGCTAGAAAAAAAATTTTAAATGCAATTAAAAGAGAAAACGGTCAAAGAAACTACATCAGTAATGGATTAAAATTATCAGATGAAAAAGATTTAATTTTGATTTCTGATGTTGACGAAATACCTAATTTATCAAATATAAATTTTACAAACTTTAAAAATAAAATTATACAATTTAAACAAAAAATGTTTTATTATAAATTTAATTTAATCTTACCTAATATTGATTGGGTTGGAACTAAGGGATGCAGAAAAAAATATTTGCAAAGCCCCCAGTGGCTTAGAAATGTAAAAGATAGAAAATATCCTTTTTATAGAATTGACACCTATTTTTCCGACAAAAAATACAACGATATTTTATTTATAAAAGAAGGAGGTTGGCATTTCACAAATATTAAAACTCCCGAACAAATAAAATATAAACTAAGTTCTTATTTACATCACATTGAATTTGAAGAAAATCCATTAAGTCTTGAAGAAATTGAAAAAATAGTTAAGGAAAAGAAAGCTATATATAATTTAAGTTTAGATAAAAGAGCTAACAAAATAGGTGTGGGAAACGAACTTGAAAAATATGATATTAATAAATTACCAGTTTATATAAAACAAAATATCAAAATTTTTGAAAAATGGTTAGACTGAATGAAAACTGCTATAATTACATCTAAATCATCATTAAACCATAACACTGGCTCTGGTCATCCAGAAAACACATTTAGAATCACATCAATAATCGAAAAATTAAAAAAAAATAAAAAATTGATTTGGAGAGACCCAATAAAATATAATAAAGAAATTATTAAAAATACTCATACATCTGCCTATCTAAATGATATAGAAAGTTCGTTTCCAAATGAAGGATTTAAATTTTTAGATGGTGACACAGTAGTTTCACCTGGAAGCAAAGATGCTACATTTGATGCAGTAGGTTCAATAATTTCAGCTATTGATGGTGTAGAAAACAAAGATTTTGATGCAGCACATTGTGTAACTCGTCCACCAGGACATCATGCTGAAAAAAGTAAAGCGATGGGATTTTGTGTAATAAATAATATAGGTGTAGCAGCGAATTATTTAATATCAAAATATAAATATAAAAGGGTTGCAGTAATTGATTGGGATTGTCATTGGGGAAATGGAACTTATGATATTCTCAAATCAAACAAAAATGTTTTTTTTGCAAGTTTACATCAATATCCTTTTTATCCTGGAGGTGGTTCAGAAGATCAAAAAGGAGACTATAATAATGCGTTAAATATTCCTTTGCCAGCAGGTACAAGCTCCAGTCAATATTTGGATGCGTATGAGTACGTGCTTAAAAGATTAAAAGAATTTAGGCCAGAGTTTATACTGATGTCTGCTGGTTTTGATGCACACAAAGATGATCCTTTATGTCAACTTATGTTGGAGTCAAAAGATTATTATGAGATTACTAAAAGAACTTTGGAAATAACAAAAAAATTCTGTGGTGGAAAAGTTGTATCTATATTAGAAGGCGGTTATGACTTAAACGCTCTTGCTGAAAGTTCTAATGAACATGTTAACGCACTTTTAGAATTTAATTGAGAAAATCATTTATTATTATAAATAACTATTGTGATATTATATAAAATAAAAAAATCAAATGTAGATAGAAGAGGATTATATGCCTCAAAAAATATAAAAATTGGAACTAGGATAATTCAATATAAAGGTAGATTAATTAAAAAATATGAAAGTGAAGAAAATCCAAAGTTCGATAATAGTAAAAGGATATATATATTTGATATAAATAAAAAATATGATTTAGATGGTGATTATTCTTATAATTCTGCAAGACTTATAAATCACTCATGCAATCCTAATTGTGAAGTTATAGGTGAAGGTTTAAAGCTATGGATAGAAGCTATTAAAGATATTAAAAAAGGAGAAGAACTTTATTACGATTATGGATTTACTTTTGATAAAAACTTTAAAGATTACCCTTGTTATTGTAATTCATATAATTGTTGTGGGTATATAGTTAAACAAGTATCAAGATGGAGAATAAAAAAATCTTTAAAATCAATAAAAAACTTTAGAAAGATATAATCCTTGTGCTGGAGCTGGTGGTGCGCAAAAATTTCTATTCTTTGAATTAATTACCTTAACAAGATTGTGTATTTTCCACTTTTTTTCACCAATAAGTTTTAAGCACCCGACCATAGATCTCACTTGATTTTTTAAAAAAGCTTGAGATTGAAATAAAAAAATTATTCTATCTTCATTTTTAATTATTTTAATATTGTTAATTGTTCTAATTGGACTTTTTGCATTACAATTTGAGGATCTAAAAGCATTAAAATTATGTTTTCCAATTAATTTTTTTGCGGCTTTTTTCATAGATGCTAAATCTAGTTTCGATCTAATATGCCAAGCTTTATTTTCATATAAGACGCTAGGAAAATTTCTATTAAGAACAATGTATTTATATTCTCTTTTTTTAGCAGAATATCTGGCATGAAATTTTTTATTTTTATTTATAATTTTTTTTATTGATACTTTTTTTGGTATCAAAAAATGATTTATAGATGAAATAAATTTGAATAAATTAATTATTTTTTTTTTGGTATCAAAATGAGCAGACTGATTAATTGCATGAACACCAGCATCTGTTCTTCCAGAACCATAAATTAGGATATTTTCTTTAGTTATTTTGGAAATTACTTTTTGAATTTCTGATTGTATAGATTTACTATTTTTCTGGGATTGCCATCCCGAATATTTAGACCCATCGTACTCAATAAGAATCTGGTATCTAAACATTGTTAAGTTTTATTCCTTTTTTTATTGAAGAACCTAAAACAAATTCATCTATTTTTTGAATATTTCTACCTTGCCTTTGTATTTCTAAAATTTTTAAAGATCCTTCACGACAACATATTTCTAGCTTATCGTTTTGTACAAAGCCAGGTTCCCCTAGAGAATTGGAAATTTCAGCTTTTAAGATTTTATACCTCTCTCCATTAAATACAAAATAACTTCCAGGATGAGGATAAAGACCATTTATTTTGGCCAAAACTTTTTTAGCTTTCTCATTCCAGTTAATTTTACTCTCAGATTTTTCAATTTTTTTAGCATAAGTCGCTTTTGAATTATCCTGACTTCTATAATTTACTTTACCATCAAATATTTTGTCAATTACTTCACAAATTTTAACTGATGCTAATTCTGACAACCTGTCGGCTAAACTTTGTGAATTTTCATTTTTTACTATTTGAAGCTTGTATACATCTAGAATATCTCCTTGATCTAATTTATTATTTATTTTCATTATACTTATTCCAGTTTCTGTATCAGAATTCATTATTGATCTTTGTATTGGAGCTGCCCCTCTCCATTTTGGTAAAATTGATGCATGAATATTTATAAAATTATTTTTACTTAATTCAAAATAGTTGGATGGAATAATTTGTCCATAGGCTACTACAATTACTAGATCTATATTTAATTTTTTTAAAAATTCTATCTCTTCTCTATTATCTTTTAAATTTTTTGGTACTCTTACTTCTAAGTTTAAAGTCTCTGCAAACAGATGTATGGGAGACTTATTTAATTTTTGTCCTCTATTTGATTTTTTAGGTGGCTGAGTATATACAGCTGATATATCAAAACCATTCTGATAAATATTTTTTAAAATTGGAACAGCAAAACTAGGTGTGCCCATAAAAACTATTTTTTTACTCATTAACTAAACAATAATTCTGTCTACTTTATTTTTTTGTTTAGATAGTTTTTTTACAATAATTGACTTCTTTAATTTAGAAAGATAATCAATAAACAATACTCCTTCCAAATGATCCATTTCATGCTGTATACAAGTTGCTAATAGTCCATTTGCTTTAAGTATTTGACTCTTGCCATAATAATCTAAATAATGAATTTCACAAGTTGATGGTCTATCAACTTCTGCAAATTGATTTGGTACTGAAAGACAGCCTTCTTCATAAGTTGATAATTCAATATTTTTATTTTTTATCTCGGGATTTACAAAATACATAGGATTTTTTTTTTCATCACTTTTCGATATATCCATAACTATAATTCTTTTTGAAATTCCAATTTGAATTGCTGCTAAACCTATGCCTTTTGCTGCGTACATAGTTTCTAACATATCATCCATTAACTTCTGCTCATCTTTTCCAACTTTTTCAACTTTTTTAGATATTTGTCTCAAAGTTTTATTTGGTTCTGTTAGTATTGTTTTTATTGCCATATAAAGATTTTAATACAAATTTTAAATTTTTAAAGGAAGAACTTCTAATAAAATTTTATTTCTAAGTGATGTTAATTTAAGCTCATTAAGTATACTAGAAATAAAATATAAAGTCTCTGGGTCCAGATTTTCTAATCTATCTTCCCCAATGATTTCAACCAATCTAAACAATACCATGCCAATTTCATTGTTGCTTATTAAAAGCTGAATATCTGTTGGAATGTTTGATTTATCGAATTTAAACATACTTATATATTTTTTTTTTATTGTTAATCCATCTGCTACTAATGCTTCTAGCATAATGAGATCTTTTGTTGACACAGCGTATTTTTTATTTTTTTTAATAGAGTTTAAAAATTTGTTTAATTCCTCTTCTGCTTTTTTTTGTTCATATTTTTCTTCAAAAAATTTAAGTAGTTTTGATTGATGGATTATTTTGTTATTGATTTTTATTTTTTTTTCATTTTTTACTTCATTTTTAATGTTATCAAGATAGAAAGATGTATAATTTGAAGGGATTACATTTTGATCTTCAATTAAAGATAATATCTTTTTTAATTCTTTATTAAATGCATTTTCAATATTATCTTTTGAAAATAACTGCTTAAGTTTCTCGGCAAAAAATAATAATTCTTCTGTATCTTTGGTTAAAATTAATCTCTGATATATAAGAGCTCTTGCCTCATAATTTTTTAAAAGCTTGTAGTTTTCTTTTGCATTTAGCAATTGATTAATATTAAATTGAAATCTTTTGTATAATTCAAATAATTCCTTTTCTTGATAATTTTCTTCATGAGTAGCTTGTTCGATCAGTATGATTTTTTCAGCATCCTCTAAATCAATAGTATCAACATTTTCTAACAAATTCGATGAGGATAGATATTTCCATATAAATTTAGGAGTATTTGCATCAGGTTGATAATAAAAATTTGAATTCGTTCTGTGAGATAAATGAAAATTTAAAATATTATTATCTAAAACTACTTCATTAGCATCTTCAATGTATCCCATTAAGAAAATAAATTTATTATTATAAAAATCATCAATCTTTCCAGTTTCATTATTTAAATCAAAAAGAAGTTGTGCTTCCTCTCTTTTATTATTATTTATTAAACAATAAATTTTAAATTTATCTATATAGTCATCACTAACATAATTAATTTTTTTTAAAATATTGCATGAGCTGTCTAGATCTGAATCTTCTAAATAACTATTTATCAAATATTTGATTAACTTTGAATTATAGAAATTTTTTTGGTTTTTTAATAAATACAACTCTATTAATTTTTTATCATTATTTTTAATTAAATAATCAAGTTTTAGGTTTACGAAATCATTTTCGTTAATATTTTTACTCGGAGCATGCGAGTTAGTTAGTAATGCAATATTTAATATTTTATTTGAGTCTTCTGATAGATTTAACTTACTTATTTTATTATAGATTGATTTTATCTCATTTCCATCTGATCTAATCCACATATTTATATTCAAATTATTTTCTTCTGGATCATAAAGGCCCGTAATTTTATTTTCATTATCATTTAATATGCTGCTATTAATTGTGCTTATTGATTCGGAAGAATCTAAATTTTTGATTTCAAATATCGTTTCAATATTTTCTTTTTCTTCAACAACATCAGTTAAAGAATTTTCAGTTGTTTTTTTTTCTAATTCCCAAATATCTACTGGCTCATCTTCGGCATTTAAAGATTTTGCGAAAATTAAAAAGGAAACAAGTAAAATTATTAAATTCGCTTTATTTAATAACTTTATAATTTTCATTTGAGATTATTTTTTCAATTGCTTTTGTTGGCGAAGGAAAATTTATTTTGTCTATCAAAATAACTCCAAAAATTAAAACTAAAATAATAAGAGTTATTTTTATTGATATTCCAAAAACCCTTTTTGAAACACCTATTCTTGTTTTTCTTTCGAATTGCATATATTGTTATATATTTTCAAATTAAGACATATTTGTGAATTTTCAATAAAGAATTATGAATTTAAATAAAAATATAGTGTTGATAGGTATGATGGGATCAGGAAAATCTACCATAGGTTATTTATTGTCTAAATCATTAAATATAAAATTTATAGATGTTGATAAAATTATAGAAAATGAAAGCAATATGAAAATTAATGAAATTTTTAAAACAAAGGGTGAATTGTATTTCAGAAATTTAGAGGAAAAATTAACGCTTAAAATACTTAAACAAAAAAGTAAAATAATTTCATTGGGAGGTGGTGGATTTATAAATAAAAATATAAGAAAAGAAATTAAAAGCAATAATATTTCTTTTTGGCTTAATTGGAAATATTCAACAATTATAAGAAGAATAAAAAATAGCAAAAAAAGACCATTGGCATTTAATTTAACAAGAAATGATTTAAAAAAATTAATTTCTAATAGATCTAATATATATTCAGAGGCTGACCATAAGATTAATTGTGAAATTAAGACAAAAAATATGATAGTTAATGAAATAATTGATTTATATGAAAAATATCAAATTAATAGTTAAAACAGCTACTAAAAAATATCCCATAATAATTGGATCGAATATTATAAAAAATATTAATAATTTGCTTAATTTAAGTAAACTTAAATTTGAAAAAATTTTAATTGTGTATGATACAAAAGTACCAAAGCAAAAATTAAATATTATTAAAAAAAAATTAAAATCAAAAAAAAAAATAATTTACTATTTTGTTGCGAGCGAAAAAAATAAAAATTTCAAAAGTGTAGATTTAATTTTAAATAATTTGTTTAAAAATAATTTTAATAGAAATGATTGTATTTTATCTTTAGGTGGAGGCATAACTGGTGATGTATCAGGATTTGCAGCAAGTATTTATAAGCGGGGAATAAATTTTGTAAATATTCCAACAACACTTTTATCGCAAGTAGATTCTTCGATTGGCGGGAAAACAGGAGTAAATAATAGTTATGGAAAAAATCTGATTGGATCATTTATGCAGCCTAACATTGTTATATCTGATATTACTTTTCTAAATTCATTATCAAAAAGAGAAATGTATTGTGGTTATGGAGAAATCTTAAAGCACGCAATAATTAATAATAAAAAAACATTTAATTATTTAGTTAAAAATGTTGAAAAAATTTTAAGTCTTAAATCGCCATTTATAGAAAAAACAATAGCTGATAGTTGTAAAATTAAAAAGAAAATTATTGAAAAAGATGAGAATGAAAAAAATATTAGAAAAATATTAAATTTGGGTCATACATTCGCACATGCGTTCGAGGCTGAACAAAAATACTCAAACAAACTTAATCATGGAGAAGCTGTTATTTTAGGAATTTTAAGTTCAGCAAAGTTTGGTTTGGAAAATAATATTTTAAATAAAAATCATTATAAAATGATTATAAATCATATTAGCAAGTTAAAAATTTCATCTAACTTAAATTACTACTTTAAAAAAAAAAATATTAATTCAATTATTAATTTTATGAAAACTGATAAAAAAAATAGTTCAAAAAAAATTAATTTAATAATAATTAAAAAAATTGGAAAAATACTTATAAATAATTCATTTAATGATTCAAAAATTAAGAAGTTTTTTAATAATGAGTTAATTAACTAAAATTTGAATTGAATGTATATTTTCTTTTATTTCTTTTTCTAAAATTGTATAAACTTCTTTATTCGATTCAATTTTATTTTTTTTTTTTAAAATTTCTGATGAGATAATTAGTTTTATATGAAATTTATTTTTTTCATGCCCTTGATGTTTTTTGTGTAAATAAGTTTTATCTTGAACTTCAATTTTTTCACAAATAATATTTTTATTTAATTTATCTTTTACTATTTTTATTAATTGATTTATATTCATAATTTAAAACTTTATTTATAATGAAAAATATTTGTGATTGGAATAATTGTTTGGAAGAAGGTGCATATAAAGCTCCGGTTGAAAGAGATAATAGCAAAAAATATAGGATGTTATGTCTAAACCATGTAAAAGAATTCAATAAAAAATGGAATTATTTTGATGGAATGAGTGATAATCAAGTATATGAATTTTTGAAATCTGATATGACGTGGCATAAGCCTACTCAAAGTTTTAGTTCCTCGGATAATTATTTTAAGATACTCTGGAAGAACGTTTTAAATGACGAGGTTACTAAAAATAAATTCGACCATGATAATTTAGAAAACTTTGACCGATTTAATTTTACTAATAATGACTATAAAGCATTTAATATTTTAGGAATAACAGTAGGAGAAAGCTGGAAAAAAGTGCAAGTAAAGTTTAAAAAACTTGTCAAAAAATTTCATCCTGATATGAATGCTGGGAATAAAAAATATGAAGACAAGCTTAAAGTTGTTACTTTAGCATATACACAATTAAAAAAAACTTATAGAGAAAAAATTGGCAAATAATTTAAATATAGAACCAGATATTAAAATCTCAGTTAATCAAACTTTTGGTATTGATAGCAATATGGAAGTAAAAGCTTTTTCAAAAAAAAATGAATATGTGCCTGAAATAGATAAAAACTATAAATTTGATAAAGATACAACATTAGCAATCCTTTCAGGATTTTCTTTTAATAAGAGATGCTTAGTTTCAGGATATCATGGTACTGGTAAATCTACTCATATTGAACAAGTAGCAGCAAGATTAAACTGGCCATGCATTAGAGTTAATCTTGATAGTCATGTAAGTAGAATAGATTTGATTGGAAAAGATGCAATCGTAATAAAAGATGGAAAACAAATTACTGAATTTAAAGAAGGTATATTGCCATGGTCAATACAAAACCCTATAGCATTAGTTTTTGATGAGTATGATGCTGGAAGACCTGACGTAATGTTCGTAATACAAAGAGTATTAGAGGCAGATGGAAATTTTACGTTGCTAGACAAAAATAAAGTTATAAAACAGAATAAATATTTTAGACTTTTTGCTACATCAAATACAGTTGGACTTGGAGATACATCGGGTCTTTATCATGGAACACAACAAATAAATCAAGGTCAAATGGACAGATGGAACATAGTGACTACTTTAAACTATTTATCTATGGAAAAAGAAATGGAGATTATTTTAGGAAAAAATAAAAATTATAATAACCCAAAAGGAAAAGAGAAAATTGCAAACATGATTAAAGTAGCAACTTTAACTAGAAAAGGATTTATGGCAGGAGATATTTCTACAGTTATGAGTCCTAGAACCGTTTTGCACTGGGCTGAAAACTCTGAAATTTTTAAAGATACTGGATATGCATTTAGAATAACTTTTTTAAATAAATGTGATGAAACAGAAAAAAATACAATAGCTGAATATTATCAAAGATGTTTTGGCGAAGATTTGCCAGAATCTTTAATTAATACTCAGAAATAAATGAATAAAGAAGATAATCTTAAAGAAAAATTCAAACAAGCATTAATTTCAACAATAAAAGTATTATCTGATGATTTTAAATCGGAGAATTTAAAAAATAAAAATCTTAGTTCAAAAAATTATAATTTTTTTGAACTTGATAATTTAAATAATAAGCATGATTATGTAAAATTCCGAGCAGAAAGTGACTCTGAGGCACTACGAAGAAAGTTTTCAAATAATAATATTTACCAAAAAAATATGCCCTCCAATTCATCCTGTAAATCACTTTATAAACTTTCTGAAAAAATAAGATATGAATTAATTGGTTCTAAAATGCTAAATGGAATTTCAAAGAATTTGAAAGAAAATTATTCTCATAAACTTTTACTAAAAAGAAAAGACCAACTTAAATCTAAAGAAGATGTCAATATAGTAGAAGCATTTGAAATTTATATGCTTAAAAATTTTTTAGGAATTAAGCTAAACAATTTATGTAAAGAAATTTTAAGTTATTGGGAAAAAGAATTTGATTTATCTTTTAATGATCATTTAAATTATTTAAATAAAAATATTGAGAATCAAGAAATCTATAATTCAAAATTTTCAGAAATTTTGCAAAAGATGGAAATTTTGAACTCTGAAAATGAGCAAGAGGATAATGATAACAATGAAAATGAAAACCCGAACAATCAAAATAGTAATGATGAAAGTGTTGAAAATGAAGATAGGCAGGAGAACGCAGAACAAAAAGAAGATCAAAACGGGATAGACGGCGATTATGATTTAAATGAATATAGAATTGATGAACAGTTAGTAGATACGGACTCCGAAAAACAAAGCTCAGAAGTAGTAATTCAGAAGCAAAATAATTATAAATCAAAAGATGAATATACTATTTTTACGACAAAATTTGATGAAGTGGCAAAAGCTGAAGCACTTGAAGAAGAAACTGAAATATTAAAATTAAGAAAAAATTTAGACCATCAACTTACTGCTTTTCAAGATTTAATTACAAAACTTGCAAATAAACTTCAGAGAGAATTACTTGCAAAACAAAATAGAGCTTGGGAGTTTGACTTAGAAGAAGGGTTATTAGACAGTTCAAAATTAGCAAGGATAGTCATAGACCCACAAAATTCATTATCTTTCAAAAAAGAAAAGGATCTAGAATTTAAAGATACTGTTGTCAGCATTTTAATTGACAATTCTGGATCTATGAGAGGAAGGCCCATAACTATTGCAGCAATTTGTGCAGACATATTGTCACGAACCTTGGAAAGATGTTCGGTGAAAGTAGAAATATTGGGCTTTACAACGAAAAATTGGAAAGGTGGAAAAAGTAGAGAAGAATGGAATAAATTAAAAAAAATAAAAAATCCAGGAAGATTAAATGACCTAAGACACATAATATACAAAAGCGCAGATACTCATTGGAGACAAGCTAAAAAAAATTTAGGTCTAATGTTAAAAGAAGGTTTGCTTAAAGAAAATATAGATGGTGAAGCTATCTCATGGGCATTTAACAGATTGAAAAAGAGAAAAGAGGAAAGAAAAATTTTAATGGTAATTTCAGATGGTGCCCCAGTAGATGACTCAACACTTTCAGTAAACTCTGGAGATTTTTTAGAAAAACATCTTAAAAAGATTGTTAAATACATTGAGGAAAAAAGTGATATAGAAATATTAGCAATAGGGATAGGCCATGATGTTTCAAGATACTACAAAAAAGCAATAAAGATTTCAGATGTTCAAGAATTAGGTGACGTAATGATAAGTCAATTAAGCGGTCTATTTCAAAACAAAAAGCAAAAACTTCATTAAATTAATTTAAGATCTTTGTTTTTCCAAATAATACTTACTTCTGCTCCTCCAGTTTGTTGTGAATTATAAAAATTTATTTTTGCAAAATTTTTTTCTAAAAGAGTTTTTCCAATAAAAGTTCCAAGCCCTAAACCATATTTTGTTATATTTTTTTGATCTAATGTCCTGATATATGGCTCTCCTAACTTATCTTTATCAATTAAATCTTTTGGAAACCCTGGACCATCATCTCTTATAATTATGCTTGTTTTTTGATCATTATTTGCAATAAAGATTTCAATTTTATTTTTGCTGAATTTATTTGCATTGCCTATAAAATTTCTAAGTCCATACATGATTTCTATAGATTTATTGGTATTTATTGGATTTTTAAAATTTTCAAAATCAATAATAAATTCTTTTTTACTTATTTCCCTATAAGACCTTACAATTTCATCGATATAATCTTTAAGAGACAAGTTAATATTTAAAAATTCATCATCAATGTTTGGATTCAATGACAATTTTTTAAGTATTTCTTTACATCTTTTACTTTGACTAAGTAATAAGTCTAAGTCTTTACCTATTTTTTGATTATTTCCAAATTCTTTTTTAAGCTCAGTCACTATCAATAAAATTGTAGAAAGAGGTGTTCCTAGAGAATGTGCTGAAGCAGCAGCTTGGGCACCTAAAGAAAGTAGTTCGCTTTCTCTTGCCATTAATTCTTGAATTTTATCATATGCTTTTTTTCGAATTCTGCTTTCTTCTCCAAATTTAAAACCAAAATATACTAAAAAAAAAAGACCAGTTACTATAGATAAAGGTATACTGTAAAAGTAATAATCTGGAGCATGGAAATGAAGCACTCCTGAGTGAGGCAAATCACGATAAAAAAAAGTCAAAAATACTAAAGTTATCGTAATTATTGTAACTAGAATGATTGAACTAAAAAAATGTAAATACTGAGAAGAAAATACTGCAGGTATTATAATCAAAAAAATAAATGGATTTGTTATTCCTCCGGTAAAATAAAACAAACTAGCTAATTGTAAAATATCGAATATTAAGAAAAATGTTGAAAAATTATTGTTAAGTTGATTAGATTTTATTTTAAATTTTAATAAAAAATTAGATAGTATGCTGAAAAATACTATTAAAATACATATAATATAATCAAATTTAAATTGTAAAACAAAATGAACTAACAAGATTGTAGTTAATTGTCCAATATAAGCTATCCATCTTAAATGAAAATAGGTAGATTTATTTAATGAATATAAATTTGAAGTTTTTGCTAACTCCATTATTAAACATCAAGATTTGAAACATTAATTGCATTTTCTACAATAAAATCTTTTCTAAGAGCAACATCGTTACCCATTAAAGTATGAATTAATTGAAGATCTTTTTGAAGGTTTTTTGAGTATTGGACTTGCAACAAATTTCTAGTATCAGGATTTAATGTTGTATTCCAAAGTTCATCTGGGTTCATTTCACCTAAACCTTTAAATCTTTGTATGCTAAGATTGAGCTTTTCTTCTTGTAATTTTTTACCAAATTCTTTTGAATTTTTTTTTAATTTTTTTAGATGTTTTGAATTATTTACAATGTATGCTTCCAACTCTTTTTCATCTTTAATATAAATTCCTTTTGAACCCTTATTAATTTTAAAAAGTGGAGGTTGTGCAAGATAAACGTGTCCTTCTTCAATTAATCTATTAAAAGGCTTATTATTAAAAAAAGTCAAAAGCAAAGCTCTTATATGTGAACCATCAACATCTGCATCTGTCATTATTATAATTTTTCCATATCTTAAATCTTTGATATCTATTTCCTCATCTTTTGGGTCTAAACCTAACGCATTAATTAATGTTACTATTTCGTTTGATGAAATCAATTTTGATAATGTTTTTGTTCTAATGTCATTCCCATTGCCATTTTTCTTATTGCCATTAGAGCTAGTATAAGTATTTAAGATTTTTCCTCTTAAAGGTAAAACTGCTTGATATTCTCTATTTCTACCTTGTTTTGCTGAACCACCGGCTGAATCTCCTTCTACAATAAATAATTCTGTTCCGTCCTGTTTAGGATTTTGACAGTCTGCAAGTTTTCCTGGTAGGCCTGTTAATTCTAGAGCTCCTTTTCTTCGAACACTTTCTCTAGCTTTACGCGCAACATCTCTAGCTTGGGCTGCTTGAACAACTTTAGCTAATATAATTTTAGCAATTGAAGGGTTTTGATCGAACCAAACTGATAATTTTTCATTAACTATACTTTCGACCACATGTCTAACTTCTGAAGAAACAAGTTTATCTTTTGTTTGGGATGAAAATTTTGGATCTGGTATTTTAATTGATAAGATACATGTTAGGCCTTCTTTAATATCTTCGCCTGAAATTGATATTTTATTTTTTTTTAACAAATTTTGTTCACTAGCATATTTGTTTATAACCCTAGTTAATGCACTTCTAAAACCTAGCAAGTGTGTGCCACCATCTCTTTGAAAAATATTATTTGTATAAGGATATACTTCTTCTGAATAATTTGCATTCCAAATTAAAGAACACTCGATCTCTAATCTATCTTTTTTTCCTTCAAAAAAAATTGGTTTTCTAAATAAATCGTTTCCATTTTTATTTTTTAGTTGCTCTCTACTTTCTTCAAGGTATTCAATAAATTCCAAAATACCTCCATCAAATTTAAATTCAGCATTTTTTATTTTTTTGCTTGTTAAATCGTTTAATGAAATTTTAACTCCTCTATTGAGAAAAGCTAATTCTCTCATTCTTTTTTGAATGATTTGAAAACTAAACTTTGTAGATGAAAAAATATTTTTTGATGGTAAAAATTTTATTTGAGTGCCAGTCTTTTTTGATTTTCCTATTGTTTTTAATGGCTTAATTGATTCTCCATTATTAAACTCAATAAAATATTTATTACCATCTCTTTCAACTATAAGCTCTAATTTTTCAGACAGTGCGTTTACAACCGAAACTCCAACTCCATGTAATCCTCCGGAAACTTTATAAGAATCATGATCAAATTTACCACCAGCGTGAAGTTGGGTCATTATTACTTCTGCTGCAGATTTTTTTTCTCCTTTATGTATATCTATTGGAATTCCTCTACCATCATCTTCAACTGTAATACTTCCATCTGAATTGATATCAACATTTATATTTTTACAATAGCCTGCCAATGCTTCATCAATGGAATTATCTACAACCTCATAGACCATATGATGTAAACCTGTTCCATCATCCGTATCTCCAATATACATGCCAGGTCTTTTTCTAACTGCCTCTAGGCCTTTTAAAACTTTAATAGAATCTGCCTGATAATTTTTTTTGTTTAGATTTTTCATTAAATTAAACTGAATTTTATAACACTTTTAAAATTATAAACAAATTAGCCAATAGTAGGTCAACTTATTTCGCTTGTTTATCAATGCAAATTTAATTAAAAAAAAAAAAAAAAATTGAAAAAAAAAAAATCGCAAAAAAAGACAAATAAAGTTAAATAAATGGCGGAGAGAGTGGGATTCGAACCCACGGTACCTGTGAGGGTACACACACTTTCCAAGCGTGCGCCTTAAACCACTCGGCCATCTCTCCTATTTTTAATTAAAGAATTTTTTTGACTTTATTGAATTAATTAAAAAAGCTAAATAGGTAAAGTTAGATTTTGTGTTAAAAAACTTTTTTAATTTATAAAGAAAACTATTTTCGTCTAGTTTACTTCTATATTCTTTTGGATCTGTACTTTTTTTTTCATTTCTAATTTCATAATTATTTTTGCACATTTTTCTGTTAATTTCGTAACTGACTATAGACTCAAAATTTTCTATAGAATAAATATATTTATTTAAAGAATAATTGTATTTTTTTAATCCAGGATATCTTGTGTTAATATCATTAATTAATTTTTTACAATAATTAATGTATGAAAACTTACTTGGATTATACCATTTATTTTTAATAAAACTTGTATGTACATCCTCTACAACTAACAGTCCATTATCTTTAATATTTGGCACACAACAATTCGTTGTTATTAATTGTTGGTAGTTTGTGTGGCCACCATCATCTAAAACTATGTCGACTTTACCTATTTTTGAGAAAAAATTTTTCCAAAATTTTTCTTTACTTTGATCTCCAATAAAAATTTTAAAACCATACTTTTCAAATTTTTTTGATTCAGGATTTAAATCAATTCCAATTATTTTTGCTTTTTTACCAAAGAAATTTCTCCACATAAAAAGAGATCCTCCTGAAAAAACTCCAACCTCAACAAAAGTTATTTTTTTATTTCTGTATTTGTTAAATAACTTGTCGTAAACATTAAAGTAATTTTTATATTTCAATGAAAGATATTTACTTTTAATAAAAGATTTATATGAATTTGTTTTTTTATAATTCATAAGTTTTCATATTTTTTCTAGTATACGATTTGTAATATTATTTATTATTATTTTATCATCTATTTCGTCAGTATTATAATAATATGTTTTATCACTTATGATTTGACTTTCTGGTTTAGTGTGCACCGGAAGATAAATTGAGTGTACTTCTTTTTTTAGAGATGCACCTAGACAAATTGGTCCAGTTTCATTTCCAATAACAAATTTACAAGAATTTATAATATTCATTATTTCTAAAATACTTTTATTTTGTGTAAAATTAACTTTATTTGAATTTATAATTTCTTTTGGAATTTGTTCTAAAAAATATGATTTATGTGGTGAAAAATTTATAAAAATTTTAACATCAGTTTCTATTAATTTTAAAATTATTTTAATATAATTATTAATGTTCCAATTATTTTGGTCATGATGAGAGTCTAGTGTGATAAATATATGATTATTTTTTTCTAATTTTTTATCTTTTTCAATTTGATCAAATTTTAAAAAATAATTATTAATTTTAACTGGTAAATTTAAATCTTCAGTATATTTTGCTATTTTTTCAGCATGTGTCAAATGTTGATATTTTTTATCTTTAAAAAGAAATTTATTTCCCCCTCCAAAAATAATTTTTTTTTTAGCATTTGATAAATAAACTGGTATCATAAGTCTTCTAGGGCTAGCGGTAAGTATAAGTTGGTCAGCATTAAATTCATTAATGAGGTTTTTGAAATTATTAATTGTTTTAAAAGTTTTTAATAGTGAAAATCTGGTGTTATCAAAATAAATTATTTTTTCATAAAACGTTTCATATTTATATATTTCTTTTGAATGATTTATTTTATTTGAAATAATAATTAGTTTTTGATTATAACTTTCATGCAAAGATCTTAATAATGGCAAATGGTAAATTAAATCTCCTATACCTCTTGCTGCAACAATAACCATTATTTTTTTCATAAAAACGATTTTTTACAAATTTGAAGCTTTGTCAGTCAAAAAATGAGGTTTTTTATTAAAAATTGAAAAATAAAAAAATAAATTTAAAAATCATATATTTCTGTTAATTATCAACACTTTTTAAAGATAATGTATTTTGTATGTTTTATTTAATTGGCCAAAAATGATACAATTTTCTTTTTCCAAAAAATTAAAATGACAAAAAAAACAGAGAATACAAAATATCAAGCAGACTCAATC
>MDTG01422943.1_pt1 | contig 25125 bp, 23 predicted proteins | sample 811421 | NCBI WGS metagenome assembly MDTG01 (sample SAMN05326645, study PRJNA326480) | marine metagenome | isolation source: seawater | place: Pacific Ocean: South East | collected 2011 | reverse complement strand
CTTTCATGCTGAGGTCGAAGGAGATGGGATTTGGCGGTGCTACAACTTCATTGAGGGCTGCCGGACTTACGATGTTGTTGAGAACCCACGCCAGGCTTACGAAGCTGCTAAAGCTTTCGGTTCTTTCCAAGATTTGGTAAGCGATATTCCATTGGAGAACATTGAAGAAACGATCCCTGATTTCCATAATACCTCTCAACACTACGAAAACTTAATACAGGCAGTTGCGAAAGATCCTCTTAACAGGGTTGAGGGTGTGAGAAAGGAATTAGATTTTGTCCGGCCAAATGAAGGAATCCTTTCCAAGCTAATCGACTTAAGTAGTTCCGGAGTTTCGCTACAACGGATTACTCATAATGATTCGAAGATTAACAATGTCATGATTGACTCGGCAACCGATAAGGCGATTTGTGTCATCGATCTTGATACAGTGATGCCCGGTCTAGCACTTTATGATTTTGGAGACATGGTGCGCACTGCTGTTAGCCCAGCCGCTAAAGATGAGAAAGACCTTTCCAAGGTCGTTGTTCGATCTTCCATCTTCCAAGCCCTTGTGGAGGGCTATCTTGATGGTTTTGATTGCCTGTGTGATGCTGAAATTCATAATCTGGTCTTTTCTGGAAAACTGATCGCCCTCGAAACCGGGATTCGATTTCTCACCGATTATTTACTTGGCGATGTTTACTTTAAAATCGCCTTTGAAGGACAAGACCTTGATCGCGCCCGCACCCAGTTCCAACTGGTGCAGCAAACCGGTTATTGTGAACCTCAACTGCAAGCGTTAGCAGATCGCCTTGCGAAAGCTCGAAGGGTTAGGGCGGTCGGATAGAAGATCCGCTGCGCGAGAATGACTGATTGGTAATACGCTGCGTTTGGATGTTGGGTATGCTGAATTCCCGCCATCAAATCTCCTAGCCTTATTAAGCATTCTCCCTCCCCCTAGCTTTAAACCTAACATCTTCCAGCCTTTCCCGCCATGTCGTTGTTATCAAAAATTCAAAACAAAGAAGCAGCCATCGGAGTCATAGGTCTCGGCTACGTAGGTTTGCCTCTGGCCGTAGAATTTGGAAAACAATTCAAAACCGTTGGGTTTGACATAAGCCAAGAGCGGATCGATAAACTCAACGCAGGTATTGACCACACCCTTGAATGTTCCCCTGAGCAATTAAGTTCCTCGACTCACTTATATTTCTCAACTGACCAACGAGAATTAGAGGCCTGTGAGATCTACATCATCACGGTTCCCACTCCGATTGATCAAAATAAAACGCCCGATCTTCGGCCTCTGATCAGTGCGAGCAAAACAGTCGGGAAAGTTCTAAAACCTGGGAACCTTGTTATTTATGAGAGCACTGTCTATCCAGGTTGTACTGAGGAGGATTGTGCACCGCTCTTGGAACTAGAAAGTGGATTGGAGTATTGTTCTGACTTTTTCTGTGGGTATAGTCCTGAGCGGATTAATCCGGGCGATAAAAAGCACACCTTAGCCAAAATTGTAAAGATCACTTCGGGATCTACACCAGAGATTGGTGAAGTCGTCGATGCTCTTTACAAAATCATTATTACCGCCGGAACCCATTTGGCTCCAACGATAAAAGTTGCTGAAGCAGCCAAGGTCATTGAGAACGCTCAGCGCGATATCAATATCGCCTTTGTCAATGAGCTTGCAAAAATTTTTAATAAGCTAGACGTAGATACTCATGCAGTTTTAGAAGCTGCAGGTACCAAGTGGAATTTCTTGCCTTTTAAACCAGGGCTTGTTGGCGGGCATTGTATTGGAGTAGATCCTTACTATTTAGCACAGAAATCTCAAGAAGTGGGTTATTTGCCAGAGATTATCTTGGCAGGACGAAGGCTTAACGATGGCATGGGACAATATGTTGCCAGTGAAGTGGTCAAATTAATGATTAAACGTTCCTTGCTGATAAAAGGCGCCCGCGTATTGGTGCTCGGGATAACCTTTAAAGAGAATTGCCCCGACATACGAAATTCTCGGGCAATCGATGTTTACAAAGAACTTGAGACCTACGGTGTAGCGGTTTCTGTGAATGACCCATGGGCCGATGGCTCGGAACTAGACCATGAATTTGGCATCAAGTTAAGCGCATTAGGATCAGGATATGATGCAGTGATTTTGACCGTAGCACATCAAGAGTTTTTAGCGTTAGATATTAAATCATTGATTAAAGAAAACGGCATCGTGTATGATGTTAAAGGCATTTTGGATATAAATCAGATTGATGGGCGACTTTAAAAAAGACAATATAAAATTACTCATAACAGGAGGTGCTGGGTTCATTGGTTCCAACTTGGTCGAGTATTTTCTAAAAGATGAGCGTATCAGTCTAGTACGCGCGCTTGATGATCTAAGTAACGGTTATTATGAAAATATCGCAGAGTTTGAAGGACATTCTAAATTTGAATTTATCAAGGGCGATATCACTGATTACAATACTTGCCTGGAGGCATGTGAAGGAATAGACAAGATATCACATCAAGCAGCCCTAGGTTCTGTACCAAGAAGTATTGAAAATCCAATCAGAACAAATGAAGTTAATGTGGGGGGTACCGTGAATATACTTTATGCTGCGAAAGAGTGTGGTGTGGAGCGCATTATTTTAGCGTTTTCGAGTAGTACTTACGGAGATCATCCTAGTCTACCCAAAGTAGAAGATAAAATAGGTCGCCCTTTATCACCATATGCGGTTAGTAAAGCGGCGATAGAGCAATATGCTGAAGTCTTTGGAAAGACTTATGGTATAAATTGGATTGGTTTCCGTTACTTTAATATTTTCGGGCCAAAGCAAAACCCCGACAATCCTTACGCTGCGGTTATCCCTATTTTTTGCAGAGCCTTTTTGGAAAATGGGGAGATTACGATTAACGGAGATGGCGAAACAAGTCGCGACTTCACTTATGTAGAGAACGCGGTTTTATTAAACGAATTGGGTTTATTTACTGAGAACCAAGAAGCACTAAATCAGGTGTATAATGGGGCATGTGGCGATCAAATTTCTCTAAACGCGATGGTTAGCATGCTTGAAGGTATTGCAGGCAAGAGTATTAAGGTGACCCATGGACCGGAGCGCCCTGGAGATGTGCGTCATAGTAAGGCGAATATTAGCAAAGCAGAGAAATTACTTGGATATAAGCCCAAGGCTAGATTTGAAGCTGGACTAAAATCAGTTTATAATTGGTATAGCCAAATAAGAGAATAATGACCGAGTTATTAAATCTACTTGGAAGAAGTAAAGCCTTACTAGACCTTGATATTCAGGAGAAAGCTGAGGTTCTATCCAATTTAGTGAGCAATAGTCGTTTTTTGGTCATCGGAGCGGCAGGTTCCATTGGGCAAGCGGTAACTAAAGAAATATTTAAACGAAACCCTAGAAAACTTCACGCAGTAGACATAAGTGAAAATAATTTGGTTGAGTTAGTCCGTGATATTAGAAGTTCGATTGGATATATCGATGGTGATTTCAGGACTTTTGCTTTAGATATTGGTTCGTGGCAGTATGATGCCTTTATTGAGTCTGATGGACAATATGATTATGTGCTCAACCTTTCTGCATTAAAGCATGTTCGCAGCGAAAAAGACCCATACACTTTAATGAGAATGATTGAGGTAAATATCCTCAACACATTAAAAACTATCGAGCAGAGCAAGCAAAAAGGTGTTAAAAAGTATTTCTGTGTCAGCACTGATAAAGCTGCTAATCCTGTGAATATGATGGGAGGGTCCAAGAGGATAATGGAGATGTTTTTGATGCGAGAGAGCCAGCATATCGACATTTCGACAGCACGATTTGCGAATGTGGCCTTTTCGGACGGATCACTTTTACACGGATTCAATAAACGCTTAGAGAAAGAGCAACCAATAGTCGCCCCTAGTGATATCAAGCGCTATTTCGTCGTTCCACAGGAATCGGGTGAATTGTGTTTGCTGTCCTCTTTATTAGGAGAGAATAGAGATATATTTTTCCCGAAACTGAGCGAGGAGTTGCATTTAATTACCTTCGCTGAGATTGCTCAGAAATATTTGCACAGTAAAAGTTTTGAACCATTTGTATGTGAAAATGAGGCCGAAGCAAGAACTTTGATTAATGAACTTCCTGAACAAGGTAAATGGCCTTGTTTATTCACTCCTTCAAATACGACAGGGGAAAAAGACTTTGAAGAGTTTTTCACTTCAAATGAGATCATTAACCTAGATAGATTTCAAAATCTTGGCATTGTCAAAAACGGGCTTGCAGACAATAGCGATAAACTAGATTGTTTCTTAGGTGCTATTTCTGAAATGAGAAAGCTAAGAAAATGGACAAAAGAGGAAATTGTCAGTCTTTTCCATGAAATGATTCCTGATTTCGGTCATGAGGAAAAGGGAAAATATCTAGATAGCAAAATGTAATATGAAGACAGAACACTTCAATTCATTTGTTCGTGAGCTTTACCAAAGCAAGGATGCTTTTATTCCTCTACACACACCTTTGTTTATTGGAAATGAAAAGAAGTACCTTGAAGACTGTATAGATTCTACCTTTGTGTCGAGTGTGGGGCCATATGTAGATTTATTTGAAGACAAGATGAGTGAATTCACTCAAACAAAAAGGTCAGTTGCAGTAGTTAATGGAACTTCAGCCTTACAAGTTGCATTAAGATTAGTTGGAGTTAAAAATAATGATGAAGTCATAACCCAAGCTCTTACATTTGTTGCTACAGCAAATGCAATTGTATACAATAATGCAGTTCCTGTGTTTTTGGATGTAGATATTGATACTATGGGATTATCACCCTTTGCAGTCGAAAATTTTTTAGACGAGTATGGAGAATTGAGGGAAAATGGATGCTTTAATAAGGTAACAGGTAGAAAAATCTCCGCTTGTATGCCAATGCATACGTTTGGATTTCCAGTCCACTTGGACGAGCTTAAACTTATTTGTAAAAGGTGGTCTATTCCGATCGTAGAAGATGCTGCGGAGTCTATTGGCAGTAATTATAAAGGACAATCAACAGGGAGCTTTGGAGAGGTTGCTGGTTTTTCCTTTAACGGAAATAAAGTTATAACTTCTGGTGGTGGCGGAGTAGTTACTACAAACAATATCGAATTAGCTAGCAAGGCTAAATTTTTGACTACAACTGCTAAAGACCCCCACCCTTATAAATATTTTCATTCAGAATCAGGATATAATTTCAGAATGCCAAATCTAAATGCAGCTTTGGCTTGCGCACAGCTAGAATCAATAGAAATGTTTCTGGAAAATAAAAGAGCACTCGCTAATGAATATAAAACTTTTTTTAATTCAGAGGGAATAAACTTTAGAGTTGAAAATCCAGAAACAAAAGCTAATTATTGGTTAATGGCTATAGAGTTAGAGAATAAATCTGATAGAGATTTCTTTTTAGAAGAAACAAATTCATCAGGAATAATGACAAGACCTATATGGGAGCTTCTGTTTAAATTGCCAATGTTTCAATATTGTTTTAGAGATTCACAAGAAAATTCAAAATACCTACAAGAACGAATCGTAAATATACCTAGTAGTGTTAGAAAATCATAGTTTTTAGGCATGATCATCTTTTATGAAATAAAATTGCAAATATCCAATGTGAATTATTTTAATTACGGGTTATAATGGAAAAAATATTATTCATAATAGGTGGGGAAAGCACTGGTCTTGAAATCAGAGAAGTTGTAGAAAAGTATTTTGCAGAAACTTTTAATTTAGTTTTTAATGTTATTGGAAATGACGAAAAAAGCTGTGTTTTCTCGTATATCAGAGACAATGATTTACAATCATATTTCGACAGATTAGATATTGAAATTTACTACATCATTTCAATGGCTAATCACTCCGTTCGTCAAAAGTTTATAAAGAAGTTTGAAGGAAAAAATATAACTCCGTATAATATAATTCACCCCGAATCAATGATTTCTTCATCTGCGAAAATAGGAAAAGGAGTTTATTTGGCCAAAGGGGCGATTATTTCCTCTTTTTCAAAAATAGATGACCATTGTGTAATTAACTTTGGGGTATTAATTGGGCATGATGCTATTGTAGGTTCAAATTGTATTCTTAATCCAGGCTGTAAAATTAGTGGTGAAGTAAAGGTTGGTGAAAATACATTAGTTGGTTCTAATTCTGTTATAAAGCAAGGAGTAAAAATAGGAAAAAATGTATTGATTGATGCAATGTGTTATATGGAGCGAGATGCCGAATCTGAGAGAATGTTTACAAATAATTTAGATGTAAAAGAATTTAAAAATATATTCAAATGAAAGAAGAAGTGGGGAGAATTATAAAAGAAATTTTATTGGAAAATGGTATCGAACAGAAAAATGAAATAGAAAATGGAGATGATTTAAGAGAGTTGGGTCTTAAATCTTTTGATCTAGCCGTATTAACCGTAAAAATTGAAGACCTATATGATATTGATATTTTTGAAGAGGGACTGATAACAAAAGTTGGCGAGATAGTAGAACTTTTAGAAAAGAGCGGAAAGTGATGTCAAAGAAGTTTTGGATTGATAGTCAAACTAATCAAATTGTTTCATATGACACACTTTTTGCTGAATTGTTAAAAGAAGGAGATAACAATGTTTATATCTATTCAAAAAATCCGGTTGAGGTTTTTTTGAATTTATTGAGAAATCTTCTGTGTGAGAAGAAAAGTATTATTTTGGACGGAGATTTTTCCAGTTATGAATTAGATTTGATTGGAATATCAAAAAATCATATCGAAGACGGGATTTATTTTCAAGATATTTTAGTTAAAAAATACAAATCATTTGATGAAATCATATCATTTTTAATAAGTAAATCTGATCTGCTGTCTATTGAACTATATACTTCTGGAACTACCGGTAGACCTAAAAAAATATCGCAATATTTAACAAATGTTATTAGAGCAGTTAAAACCACTGAATCAATGAAAAATAAGATTTGGGGTTTTGCATATAACCCCACCCATTTTGCTGGATTGCAGGTGTTTTTCCAAGCATTTTTCAACTTGAACCCAATGGTGTTTTTATTTGATAAGAACTATGACACGATCTATAAAGATCTTTGTGACCACAGTATAACAAACTTATCCTCAACACCAACCTTTATGAAAATGCTAATACCTAGTATTAAAGAACCCTTAGTTAAAGTCAAAAAATTAACCTTTGGAGGAGAGAAATTCAACACTAAATTATCGCAAGTGGTAAAAGAAAAGTTCCCGAATGCAAAGATTAGAAATATATATGCATCCACCGAAGCAGGAAGTCTTTTGATTGCAGATAATGAGGGTTTTTCAATTCCTGAAAGGTATGAAAAACTGATTAAGATAGAAGACGGTGAGCTGTTGATACACAAAAAATTATTAGGAACCTCTAATTCTTTGAAACTTAAAAATTCTTATTACAGAACAGGTGACCTAGTAGAGTTTATTGAAGATAAGAAGTTTCGGTTTTTAAACAGAAAATCTGAAATGATTAATGTCGGCGGCTATAAAGTTAATCCCCATGAAATTGAGGAGGTCATTATAAATATAAATGGTATAAAAGATGTTATCGTATTTGGGAGAAAAAACTCTTTATTAGGAAATGTTATTATTGCAAATGTGATAAAGACTAAAGTAAAAGATGAGTTAGAACTTCAAAATTTGATTAAAAAAACCATTAAGGACAAGCTTCAAGACTATAAAGTTCCTCAAAAAATTAATTTTGTAGATTCTTTTGGTTTAAGCAGGACCGGGAAAGTTGAAAAAATATGAAAACAATTGTCTTAACTGGTGATTCAAGGGGAGTTGGGATTAATATTGCCGAGAAACTTTTGGAGTCTGGATTTAGGGTTGTAGGATTAAGTAGAAGTTCAACCATAGAGATAGAAAAGCTTATAGAAAAATATGGAGAAGATAATTACACTCATATTGACTATGACCTTTCTAACGTAGAAGGAATTAAAACGTTATATAAGAGGAAGCTTCGTTCTCTTACCAAAGGAAATGGAATTTATGGACTTGTTAACAATGCTGCAGTAGCATACGATGATATTATCACTAACTTAGATTTAACTTCATTAAGTAACATGTTTCGAGTTAATGTTTATTCCCCTATGATGTTAACAAAATATGTTTTGAGAGATATGCTTTTGAATAAAGTCAAAGGAACTATCATACACATATCATCAATTAGTGCTCATACAGGATATAAGGGATTAGCTATGTATGCTTCTACGAAGGGAGCTATTGAGGCCTTTTCTAAAAATACAGCAAGAGAGTGGGGAGCTATAGGTGTGAGGTCCAATATAGTTTGTCCAGGATTTATGGATACTGAAATGAGTTCCGGTTTAACAGATGATCAAAAGAATAGAATCTTTAACCGTAATTCCTTAAAGAAACCTGTGGAGGTTGAGGCAGTATCTGATACAGTTTTATTTTTAATAAAAGATAGCGCTCAAGGAATAACCGGTCAGACATTGCACGTGGACAATGGGACTATTTAGGTCGGCCTAATAAAAAATTATGAGTCATAAGGTTATAGTAATAGCTGAAGCTGGTGTAAATCACAATGGCTCGTTTGAATTAGCCAAAAAATTGGTCGCTTCTGCTGCAAATGCAGGCGCAGATTACATCAAATTCCAAACATTTAAGACTGAGCTAAGCATTTCTAAAACTGCAAAAAAAGCGGCCTATCAAATTACAAATACCAAGAATAAAGTTGAAACCCAATTTGAAATGGTGAAAAGACTCGAACTAAGCTTCGATGAATTTGAAAAAATAAAGGCATATTGTGATAAATTAAATATCGGGTTTTTATCTACTGGTTTTGACATTGAAAGTGTTGATTTTTTAGACAAGTTAGGTATGGATTACTTTAAGATCCCCTCAGGTGAGATTACAAACAAGCCTCTTTTAAAGTATATATCAAATAAAAGAAGACCTCTAATTGTTAGTACAGGAATGTGCGATATGATTGAAATTGGTAATGTTTTGAGAATATTAACTAAAAACGGGTGTCACAAAAATGATATAACTGTCTTACATTGTAACACTGAATACCCCACTCCATACATTGATATTAATTTAAAAGCAATGATTGCTATTGCTAACACACATAATGTGAAAGTTGGATATTCAGACCATTCTTTGGGGATCGAGGTTCCGATTGCAGCAGTAGCTCTTGGTGCTCAAGTTATAGAGAAACACTTTACATTGGATCAAAATTTTGAAGGACCAGATCACAGGTGCTCACTTAATCCTCTTGAACTTAAATCAATGGTTTCTTCGATCAGAAATGTTGAAGAATCGATTTCAGGTAACGGAATCAAAGAGCCTTCAGAAAGTGAAAAAGTAAATATAGATATTGTTAGAAAAAGCTTGCATCTAAAAGCTGGGTTAAACAAAGGGGAAATTTTAAAGGAAGAACATATCATCTGTTTAAGGCCAGGTAATGGTATATCGCCGATGAATATTGATGATGTTTTGGGTTTAAGGGCAAAAAAGAATCTTGAGCCCTTAACAAAATTGTCACGTAAAGATTTATTTTGAAAATTATGGAAGTAAAATATGGGTTACCGGAAATAGTTAGATTTTGCAAGGTTTGCAATATGTCTAATCAGCAGCCAATGTCTTCAAATGAATACAAGCATGGGGGCGGTTCAAAAAAAGAAACGATGGCTTTTGATGATGAAGGCGTTTGTTACGCTTGTAGGTTCAATCAATTCAAAGAGGATGGAACGATTGATTGGGCTTCTAGGGAGAAAGAACTAATAGAACTATGTAATAAATATCGGAAGACTGATGGCTCCTACGATTGTATTGTCGGGGGGAGCGGTGGGAAGGACAGCGTATTTCAATCTCATGTTTTAAAATACAAATATAACATGAATCCCTTGACGGTAACTTGGGCACCTCACCTGTATACTGAGATAGGGTGGCAAAATCATCAAAGTTGGATTCACACTGGCGGATTTGATAACTACTTATTCACGCCTAATGGAAAGATTCACAGAGAATTGACAAGGCAAGCTACTATTAATCTTTTGCACCCTTTTCAACCTTTTATCCTAGGACAAAAAACTTTCGTTACGAAAATGGCCCACAGGTTTAATATCCCACTCATCTTCTATGGTGAAGTACCCGCTGAATACGGGGAACAAATGGATGTTAGTATCAAAAGGTTTTCGAATGTTGATGAAACCTCCGCAAATGAAGGATATTCACAAGATCCACTTGATGGAATCGACGAAATGGATGTTTTACTGGGTGGCAAAAAAGTTGGAGAGTATCTAGAAGATGGTGTTCCTTTAGTTGAATTAAAAAATTATTTGCCAATTAAACCAGAAGTTCTGAAGGAAAAGAAAATTGATTTTTATTATCTAGGATATTTTTTGAAATGGGTGCCTCAAGAAGCCTATTATTACGCCGTTGAGAACGCAGGTTTTAAAGCAAATCCCGTCCGAACGGAAGGCACTTATTCAAAGTATAATAGTCTCGATGATAAAACTGACGGAATGTTCTATTATACTCGTTATATAAAATTTGGTGTCGGGAGAACCATGATGGATTCGGCTCAGGAAATTAGGAATAAGCATATTACTAAAGAAGAAGGACTAGCGCTAATGAAAAGGTTCGAAGGAGAGTATCCAGCAAGATATGAAAAAGAATTTTTAGAATATATTTCAATGTCTAAGCAGGAATTTTCTGATTTATGCGACGAGTTTAGGTCGCCGCATTTATGGAAAAAAGAAGATGAAATATGGAAACTAAAAGCAAATCCGTGGGACTGAATACTAGGATTAGAATCGGTGTATTAACTAGTTCAAGAGCCGATTTTGGAATATATTTTCCGTTACTTAAAAAACTAAAAAATCATTCCTCTTTCATCTTAGAGATAATCGCATTTGGAACTCATTTGGATAAACAATACGGTTATACGATCAATGAAATTCTTGATTGTGACCTCGAGGTAAAACATCGAATCTCTACTCTTACCCAGAACAAAAGCCCATACGAAACGTCGGTTGCAATAGGGGACACAATATTAAAGTTTTCGGAATTCTGGGATAAAAATAAATTCGATTTAGTTTTATGTCTAGGTGATCGCTACGAGATGTTTGCAGCTGTAACGGCTTCCCTAAGTTTTGGAGTTCAAATAGCACACATACATGCGGGTGAAACCACACTAGGGGCTGTTGATAATGTTTTCAGACACAGTATTTCTTTAATAAGTAGTTTTCTTTTTGTCACCACTGACAAATACGAAGCAAGAGCGCTCGAAATTAAGGATGACTCGAGAAAAGTATTTTTGGTAGGTGCTTTAAGTATCGAAAATCTTGAGAACTTAAAATACTATACAATCCAAGAATTTTTTGAGGAGTTCAGGATTGACCTCAACCGGCCAACCATACTTACGACGTTTCACCCGGAAACAATCTCGTTAGCGAAGAACGAGCAATATGCTGAACAATTGATAGAGAGCTTGGACGAACTAAGAGAGACGTATCAGATCATTATTACAATGCCGAACTCTGACACCTTAGGCGATATGATCAGAAAGAAAGTCATCAGTTTTGCGAAAGGATTGGAAGAGGTAAAACTGGTAGAGTCTTTTGGTATGAGGGGCTATCTCTCTTGTATGAAACACTGTTCGATATTATTAGGTAATACATCTAGTGGATTTGTTGAGGCATCATATTTTCCAAAGAAAGTGATTAATTTGGGTAATAGACAAAGTGGAAGGATCGTCTCAAAAAATATTTTTAATTGCCCAGTTGAAAAAGATTCTATCATTAAGGCAGTGAGAAGGTTCGAAAAGTTTCCCTTAGAAAAAATCGGCAATATTTATAAAAGGGGAAATGCTGCTGATAATATAATTGAGATAATCTTAAAATTAAAACTAAAATCTTGAAGGATCTAGAAAAATATTTGATTGAGGAGGGTCGAAGTGTCAGGTCAGCTTTGGAATCATTGTCTACTGTTGGTCTTGACACAATTTTGTTCGTCGTAAACAAAAATAATCAATTAGTAGGCAGTATAACGGATGGAGATATTCGTCGAAAATTATTAGAGGGGCTGAAAATCGACGACATGTTAAAGGAAGCCATGAATAGCAGTCCAAAATACATCAAGGAATACGATTATTCGATAAGTGAAATCGTTAAATTGAGAAAAGAGAATATAAGCGTATTCCCACTACTAGATAAGAACCACGTTATCGTAGATGTAATCAACCTGAGATATCAAAAATCTGCTTTGCCTGTAGATGTTGTTATAATGGCAGGGGGAAAAGGTCTAAGACTCAAGCCTTTGACAGACAATTTGCCGAAGCCGCTTCTAAAAATCAAAGGAAAGTGTATAATTGACTATAGTTTCAAAAGGCTAAGAGATTTTGGGGTAAGAAACTTTTCTATTTCAGTAAACTATTTAGGGGATCTATTAGAACAACACTTTAAAGATCGTGCCGAGAGTGGAATATCGGTCCAAATAATCCGCGAATCTGAACCCAAAGGAACGATCGGTTCCGCAAGTCAAGTCACTGAAATCAAAAATGATTTTGTTTTAGTTACTAACTCTGACATTTTGACTAATTTAGATTATGAAGATTTCTTCATGGATTTTATTCGTAATGACGCAGATATGTCGGTAGTGACAATACCTTACGAAACCGAAGTGCCCTATGCAGTTATCAAAACAAATGGAAATATTGTTAAATCATTAGAGGAAAAGCCAACTTATACTTATTTCTCTAATGCTGGAATATATCTAGTCAAAAAAGAAATTTTGAAGAAAATACCTAGAAATCAGTTTTTTGATGCAACTGACCTTATCCAGGTTCTTCTAGACGATGACCTAAAAATAATTAATTATCCTTTCAAAAATTATTGGATTGATATTGGGAGGCCTAAAGATTTTAAAAAGGCCCAAGATGACGCTGAAAAAATAAGGTTCTAGCGAATGAATATTTTATATTTAATACCTGCAAGAGGGGGGTCCAAAGGGGTTCCAAAAAAGAATATTAAGTTATTAAATCAAAAACCGCTTCTACATTACGCAATAGAGTTCGCGAGGAAATTTACTACGGATAACCATATTTGCCTGAGCACTGATGACACTGAAATTATAGAATGTGCTAAAGCGTGTAATTTCGGAGCGGATTTTAGGAGGCCCAAACAGCTTGCCACCGATAGTGCTAATACAAATGATGTAATTAATCATGCAATAGTTTACTATGAGTCAAGGGGGAAGTTTTATGACCTAGTGGTATTATTGCAGCCAACAAGCCCTTTTAGGAAAAAAGAGCATTTGGTTGAGACGATTGATATTTGGGAAGACAAATTGGACCTATTAGTTTCTGTGAAGGAATCGCACGATAGTCCTTATTTTAATCTTTTTGAGGAAAATGATGATGGAATGCTGGTTTGTATGAGCGGTTCGAAGGTTTCGAGAAGGCAAGATGTGCCAAAAATTTACGCATATAGTGGTGCGTTTTACGTCTTCAATGTAGATTCATTAAAGGAGAAACCAATAAGTAATTTTACGAGGATTAGAAAGTATTTAATTAATGATCCAATTTATTCTCTCGATATTGACACTGAATTTGATTGGTTCGTCGCTGAGGCTATTATTAGGAATAAATACAAATGAAGACTACAAGGATTATTCCTAGATTAGATATAAAGGGCCCAAATTTGGTAAAGGGTATTCATTTAGAAGGGTTAAGGGTCCTAGGAAAACCGTCAGAATTTGCTAAGTATTACTACGAAAACGGAGCGGATGAGTTGATTTTCATGGACGTAGTTGCTTCCCTTTATGGTAGAAACAGTTTGCACGATATCATTTCAGAAACTACAAAGAACATCTTCATCCCAATTACTGTAGGAGGAGGACTTCGCTCCATTGAGGATATAAAATCGGTTTTGAGAGCAGGAGCAGACAAAGTTTGTTTAAACACGGCTGCGATAAACAACCCGGGACTCATCAAAGTAGCCTCAAAAATATTCGGCTCTTCAACCATTGTTGTTTCCATTGAAGCGATAAAAGAATCAGATGGAAGATACCTGGCCTATACCGACAATGGAAGAGAATACACTGGTGTTGATGCTATTGAATGGGCGAAGAAGGTTTGTGAAGCTGGAGCAGGTGAAATTGTAATAACTTCTGTAGATCGAGAAGGAACGGGCGAGGGGTTCGACCATGAGCTCATCAAGCGAATAAATAAAGTTGTAACCATTCCGGTTGTTGCCCATGGCGGTCCTGCTCATGCAGACCACGTCGTGGAAATGATCGAAGCAACAAACGCGGATGCAGTAGCGATGGCTTCTGTATTACACTACCAAGCCATTCAGGAGATTGATCATAACGTATCATCAAGTGAAGGTAACACTAGGTTCCTCGAAGAGAAACGCGGCTATCATAAATTCGTTCCAACCAGATTGGGCGAGTTTAAGGAGCGTATGAAGGAAAAAAATATACGAGTAAGGATATGAGCGAGAAGAAAGTAGCTATCGTGGATTATAACTTGGGTAATCTCTTCAGCGTAATTCAGTCTTGTGAGAAAGTGGGAATCAACGCAGAGCTTTGCTTTAGCGGTGAGGAGCTTCACAAGTATGACGCTATCATTCTACCAGGAGTAGGTGCTTTTGGAGAAGCCATGCAAAATATGTACGACCTCGGCTTGGTAGAGCCACTTCGAAAGTTAGCCGCTGAAGGATGCCCTATTTTTGGTATTTGCCTGGGACTTCAACTGTTGTTCACCGAGAGCGAAGAATTTGGCACTATGGAAGGATTGGGGCTCATCCCTGGAACCATTAAGAAGTTTAAAACTGAAGTGGGAGGAGTTCGTTACAAAGTGCCTCAAATCTGTTGGAACGAAATTGAGGAGACGTCTGGACTTCAATGGGCGGATTCTCCATTGTGTGACTTGGAGAACAAGCAGTTTATGTATTTCGTCCATTCGTACTATGCGTCCCCAGAAGACACAAAATATATGCTTACGGAAACTACATATGGAGGTATCCGATATACCTCTGCAGTATTTTCACAACCCAATGTATTTGCCACGCAGTTCCACCCAGAGAAAAGCGGTGAAGCTGGTTTGAGTATCTACAGAAATTGGGCAGCTCAAAACAAACTAATCTAATATTTACAATTACGCCATGAGTGATTCAAACAAACTCGAAACATACTACGGCCTGCCGTCAGAAGTCAAGTTCTGTAAGCGCTGCGTCATGAGTAATCAACGTCCAACCTCAACTGTAGAGATCAAGCACACCATCAACAGCGCGAAAGATACGATGAACTTTGATGAAGAGGGTATTTGTGATGCTTGTAGAACAGCAGAGCAAAAGGAAAACATAAGCTGGGAGGAAAGAGAAGCTCAGCTTGTAGAATTGCTTGACAAGCACAGAAGCAAGGACGGAAGCTACGATTGCCTGGTTCCGGCGGTAAAGACAGCGCCTTTCAGGCCCACATTCTCAAGTATAAGTACGGAATAAACCCGTTGACAGTAACTTGGCCACCGATCCTTTATACGGACCATGGTTACAAGAACTGGAAGAATTGGGTAGACAGTGGGTTCGACAACATTTCTTGGAACAGGAACGGAAAGGTGATGAAGCTTCTTACAAAGCTTTCAATCGAGAACCTCTTTCACCCATTCCAAACATTTATTCTCGGACAGAAAAACCTCGCACCGAAAATTGCGGCTAAATATGGTATCAATCTCATTTTCTACGGAGAGAATGAAGCTGAATACGGAAACCCGATTGCTGATAACGAAACCTCACTCAGAGATAAGTCGTATTACAGCTACTCCCACCTTGATGAAGTCTACCTTGGTGGACCTTCTGTGGGCGAGATTATGCAGAACTATGACGTGAAGATGTCGGATATCCAAGCCTTTCTTCCAGCCTCAGTAGAAGAACTAGAGAAGTCGAAGGTTGAAGTGCACTACTTGGGATACTACCTCAAGTGGACTCCACAGGAGGTATATTACTACGCAGTAGAGAATACCGGGTTCAAGGCTAGACCATTTCGAACTCAAGGAACGTATAGCAAATACAAAAGTATCGACGGTAAGATTGATGATTTGCACTACTACACCACGTTTATCAAGTTTGGAATTGGCAGAACAACATATGATGCTTCTCAGGAAATCAGAAACCGTCACATCACGAGAGAAGAGGGGGTAGCCTTGGTAAATCGTTTCGACGGCGAGTTCCCTGACAGATATTTCGATGAGATCATGGATTACTTGAACATTGATCCAGAGTACTTTAAAAATGACTAAACCAATAAATTTAGATCAACACATTTATGGAAGGTTGATAATGGAACGTGGAGGCTACGAAATACAGTGGGTGGTGATGGCTTAGAAGATTAATGATTTGATCATCTTCATTTTGATAGGTTAACATTATGGAAAGAAAAACAATAATATTTTTTAGCCGCTGTGAATTAACGCAACTGTATGGAAAGCTCTCATCACAATTAGAAAAAAAGTTTAACATTATTCATGTTGCATATTCTCATCAAGAAAAAAAAGAATTATTGGAAAGTTACTCAATATCCGATGCGGTTTGTTTCAACGATGTCTTTCTGGAATGTTTAAAAAAAAGTTATTCTCTAACTGACATTGAAAAGTTAGATAATTTTATTTTGAAAAGAAGTAATGGCCGCTTCAACCTAAATTCTTCATTACAAAGCGATCGAACTCTAATTGGATATGACTATGAAGCCGCTATTCAAACTATTCTTGCATACAAGCGCGCATGGGAGTTAATTTTTTCAAATCATGAAAATCTAAATGGATTTTTCATACATGAGCCGGTGGCTCTTTCAATGACTCAAATGGCGGCTTATGTTTCGAAGGATTTTCACTTGAAATATCTTACAAATGTTCAGGTTTACGGTGTAAAAAAGTTTAATTGGATTTTCTGCGACGGAGAAACTGGAGAACTACATACCTTAGCTAATAATAGGTCTGAAATAAAAAAGATTGAGACAAAAACTAAAAAATTCATTGAAAACTTTCGATTAAATAGGAAAGAGAATTTCTTTTCGTTTTATCAGGAGCGAGGAAAGGGAACTTGGAAATCTATTGAATTTTTAAAGCTAATATTTTCAATAATTAAAAACCTCCTACACTTGATAATAGAAGGTGTTTCAAAGGAAAAAGGGAGTTTAGGTGGCAACTTAGATTCGTTCTTGAAAAGATCATATCAATTAAATCCTTACGAAAGAATAAAGCAAAGAATAGATAGGTTTTTGTATTTCCAATTTTCAGAATTAAATCCTGACACAAATATTGACTACTATTATTATCCAATTCACATGGAGCCAGAAGCCACAGTATTATATTGGGCCAATGGAACCTTTAAAAATCAGGTAAAACTAATTGAAAATATTGCGGCACAATTACCTCCTAACACTATCCTTTATGTTAAAGATCATCCACATGGTATAGGTAATAGAGTTATTTATGATTATTTTAGGATTCAAGCAATTCCCAATGTAATATTATTAGAGCCAGCAATTCCCGGATTAGAAGTAACCAAAGTATCTAAGGGGGTAATTACAATAAACGGGACAACAGGCTTAGAAGGAGCTTTGTTAGGTAAGCAAGTTTTTATTTTAGGCTCAGCATTTTACGATTATTTCTCGTGTGTTATTAAATTGAATTCAGTTTTTGATTTAAGAATTGCAATGGAAGACTATTATCGCAAGAATCGAGACGACGATAGGTTAATTGAAGATTTAAGTTCGCTTTTGATGAATTCTAACGAGGGATTTACAGATTACTTTTCAGATTTCGTGAAGAAAGCAGGTATTGATGAAGAAAATAACTTAAAAGATGTCTTAGATGGTTTTTTGAGGCTTGGATAAGAGTGATTGTTTTGGTTTATCATGGTGATGAACTGCCGCTAACATTTGGAAATATATTTCGTATCGTGAGATTGCTAATAAACGACTATACAAATTTTCAAAAAAAGTAAGAAGTAATTCCATGTTATTCTAAGAACACTAGCCGTATACTGATCAACTCAGATTAAATTAAGTTAACGAATTTTAATATCAGATCAAAAATACTATTAAAGTCCAGATTAATAAACACCATGGGTTTTTCTACCTACAGCATATTTGTCACATTATCATTTTGACATAATGATGTAATGCAAATGACATTATATGATACATAACCGGCTACTTAGCCTTGACAAATCTTTCAACACATATTTTCCATCCATATTCATTAGTTTGGCCGTTGGTATTTTCATCATTACCTTTTTTTATGAACAATTCCTCACTTAAGTTTTCGGAAGGGAATTTTAGAAACGTTGATGTAATTGCTAACTTGTTAGGTTTCGTTGCTTTATTTTTAGTCGATAAGAATTTCGATTCTGTCTCGAATAAACAGGAAAATTGATCGCCAGCATATTGCTTATGGTGGATTTTTATTGTGTGGATCTATATGGCAACCTCAGGAATAATTTTATCGATAGAGGTTATAGAAGAACAATTGATTTAGAATATGGCAATCTAAATACCAGCATCTTTTTTTCTATATCAAGAGTTAACCACATGGAGCTTATAGAAACATAAGAGAATTTAAAGTACTCGAGAGAATTGAAAAGCTCAAAATTAATGCTGCTGATATTACAGGTAATAAGCTAATCTCAGCTTCCATTAGGGTAATTACTATTAATGGCACGGCCGGCTTCGAAGGTTTGTTGATGGATAAATCAAATTTTTTGTTTAGGTTTTTAGGGTGCTAATTTTGTTTCTAATTTAAAAAGTCTCAAAGACAGGATTACAGAGGTTGGGCCGGGCGTTGGCCAAGGCGAAGCTACATAATTGGGTAAAGGCATTACTAGCTTCTTCAGCCTTGTATTGTAAGATATTTTGCGGAAAGACAAAATAAAATTGGGATGAATCTTGAATATAATAATTTGCTGCTGGTAAAGGCAATAAACGATTTTCTTAGTGAAATTCGCAAGTATGAGCTTTCTAAATAGTTTAAAAACTTGGTTATCCGAAAAAGGTTTAGACCGGGTTTTTGTGAAATTTTTTACTTCCAGTGTAATAAGTGCTCTGGTTGGAGTTTTCACTGGCTTTTTCACTTATCGTTACATTTCGCCGGAGATGCTAGGGATATGGTCATTGTTTTTGGTATATGAGACTTACGCAAGTTTTAGTCGCTTAGGAATAATAAATGGTTTGGGTAGGGAATTACCCTATACACTGGGAACCGGAGATGATGTTGAAGCCCGAAAGATGGCTTCCACAGCATTGTCCTACTCCCTTTTTAGTAATATCCTAATTCCTGTTTTCTTGGTTGCCCTGATTTATGGCAAGACGCTAGATTGGGGAAATGAGCTTTACATTTATTCAGCGGTTATTGTTTTATCAAGGTTACTGTGTTCATCTTATACTTCCTACTTAAGCGTAACATTTAGGACATCGGAAAATTTTAAGAAGCTCACTTATGTTCAAAATGTATTGTCTGTTCTTAAAGTCGGTTCCATTCTACTAGTAGTATCTTTTGGTTTTTTGGGATTGTTATTAAGAGAGCTTTCATTAGTTATAATAGAGCTGATACTATTGCATATAAATAGACCATTATTGGTGAAACCTGTATTCGATTTTAGCACTTGTATGAAGTTGTTTAAAGTTGGTTTCCCTTTGTTTATTGTAAGTTACTCTGTTTCGGCCGTTGATACTTTTCCAAGGCTTTACATTATTGAGTATGGGACAGTAGAACAACTTGGCCTATTCTCACCAGTATTGATCACATTGGGAATAGCGCAAATTTTACCTACCGCGATTAGTGAATATATGTATCCCAGAATGTCTTTTGAACTTGGGAAAACGGGAAATAAAAAGAAAATTCGGAATATTACTTTGCTAAGTATGGTGACTTCTTTTGTTGCTAGTATACCTCTAGCATTGGGAGTGTATTTTTTAGCCGATTATGTTGAGTTTATCTTCCCAAGGTATGTTGACTCTACTCCTTACTTAAAGGTTACCTCGCTAGCATTCTTGTTTATAGGATATAAATCTAGCACTTTATCTTTTGCCGTTCTCAAATCTTGGAGAATGATGTTCATCAACGCAGCAATTTACTTCGTGATTTCTGTTGCAATTATTTCCATCCTAAACACGCTTATAGATGACGTACTAATGATAGCCTCAGTAGCAATTGTGATTACATTTTTTACGATGTTTATAGTCTCTAATTATTTATCCTATAGGGTTTTAAGCTAATTTGTTTATGTCATACACGGCATATTTAAGTGTGACCTTTCGTAGCTCAAAGAATTTTAACGATTTTAGTAATATTCAATTGTCACTAGGACTTTTTAGGTTAACTTCAATTCTACTGAGTTATGCTAATGGGTTTTATGTTATTATTAACACGTGAGCTAATAATCAGTTTTCTTGAAAATTCCTTCTTTCATGTTAAACGACCCTTAAAGTTTTGCCAAAATTTCGTTGGAAATCATTAATGCACTTAATGAAGATTGGGATCCCTTTATTTGCAGTTAGCTATTCCTCCAGTTTCGCGGATACCTTACCGCGTCTCTACATTATGAATTTTAGAGAGGTGAGGGACTTAGGTCTATTTTCTTCGATAATAGTCATTTTGGGATTAGGCTTAGTGTTGCCAAATGCTATTAGTAGTTATAGGTATCCTAAGATGTCTTATGAATATGGTCTTACCGGGGATAAATATAAATTTTAGAAAATTGTCCGGTTAACGGTGTTTAGCTCTTTAGTGGCTGGATTGCTTTTTCTTCTTACCGTCTCGTTAACTGCTCAGTATGTGGAATATGTCTTCCCCGATTACAAAAGCACCGCCCCATATCTGCAAATAATTTTCTACTCTTTAATTTTTTTTGGATATAAGGCTAGTGGTTTGGTTTTCAGTGTTCTTAAGGCATGGAGGGCAATGTTTTTAGACGCTTTAGTTAAAATTTCTATCTGTGTGATTTCCTTACTCACCTTACATTATTTACTAGATGATGTATTTAAGATTGCATGTTTATCGATTCTAATAGCTTACTCAACAAGCTCTTTTCTCCCTCTTTATTTATTGCGTCAATTAACAAGGATACCCAATGGCTAAAGGAAAACTTTTATATTTAGGAGCATTAATTGCACTCTATCTGGCCATTTTTTTCCTTTTCCGAAATGAGGCAAGCATTTTGGAAACTATCGGGAATTATGCCAGTTTATTTATAATAATTATTCTTCTTTTTATTTTGTTTTTAGGAAGGGGTGAGTATAGGTCTTTTCCGGGTGGTTTAAGGACCTTGTATGTATTCTGGCAAGTTCTGTTTATTTGGATGCTATTAGTCCCATTTATATTCAGTTATGATTCTAATGTCTCTTTCGTTATTTATGAAGGAATGTATCATGATTATAGATACCTAGGGTTTTTTAGCCTTTCTTTTTTATTTATTTCAAATAAGTCGGGTTTTTATAGAGACCGATTGTTTCAAAAAATAGGAGGGATCGCCCTTGTTGCTGGCATTATCGCTATTCTGATAATGGATAAATCTTTTTCAGCTATATCTAATAGATCTTCTGGTTTTACTCTGCCGTATTATTTATGGTGGATCGTAATGTGGGTTTATCCCTATTTATTTCTAAAGTATTTATTAAAGGATTTTTCAAGGTTAGGTTTATGGCTTTTCGTTTTGCACGTGTTATTGAGTCTACTTTTCTTGAAGCGAGCAGGGCTAGTGGATGCCGGGATGTTGGTTTGCTTTTACTTCATTTTTAGCGGTTCGTCGTCCAAAAGAATTAAAAGCATTTTTAAAAGCATTTTCATTGGAATAGTTGCCATTTTTATAGGAATCTCGTTCTTCAGTAATGTCCTAAATCTAGTTGAGGATAGGTTTTACAAAACCGCGGATAATTTAAAGCAGTGGGATAGAAATATTGAGGTGCTTGAATTTTTTACAGTTACATCAGAGAAGGATCGTTTAATTGGATTTGGGGCTAATAATTATTTGAAGATGACTTATATAGGTGAGGAGAATAAGCCAGTTAATGCTCTACATATTGGTGCTTATAATCTTATCTATAAAGGAGGGTATTTGTATGTCGGTTTCCTAGTTCTTATGCTCATACAGATTCTAAGTCTTCGTAAATATCTAAGCTATAGCAATGAGATTCGAATAGGTTTTATCATGGGTCTAGTCTTCTTAATTGGACATGCCTATCAATTTAGCTGGAGCTATAATCCAGAGCATTTCTTTTGGTTAGTCCCGATATTAAGGGCAATTTATCTAAAGGGAAAATTGCGTACTGCTTTAAAGACTTAAGCACAGATTTCGGAGAATGGTTAAATCATGAAGAGAATAGGAATTCTAACTTTTTGGGATTTCCCGTCGGGAATGGCTCCTACCACCAGGATAATAGCTTACAGCAAAGGCTTAATCGCCAATAATTGTACGGTAAATGTTTACCTCTTTGCACGAGTATTCAAGGATGAGCTGAAGAGAGCAGAGATGTCGGGTGAAGTAGAAGGAATAAGATATCGTTACCTGCATAGATTCCACACCATTGGGAGGACCAACAGGTTGATAAGATATGCAGATGAGTTAGTGCTAAGGGCTAAAATTGTTTGGAGGATTTTTTGGGATAACTTAAGTAATAACTTTGATTATTTCCTTTGCAGTTTTGATAGTATAAACGATTTATCAGCCTACGGTAGTCTACTAGATCCGTTTCGTTTCAAAAAGATCTTTGTTGCCGATGAATTTCCTATCCCAATAAGAGGGGAAATGAAAGATAGGGTGCCCGAAGACTTACTGCAAGAATATCGAAAGTTGCATCTTAAATTCAGGGGCAGAATCTTAATGAGCGAAGCGCTTAAAAGCTTTTACAATTTAAATCTTGATATTAAGCCAACTTTTATACTAAACACCATCGTTGACACGGCCCGCTTTCAAAGAGATGTTGGCAAAAACTCCGATGGTAAGATAATCTGCTATATGGGGAATATGGATTTGACTAAAGACAATGTCGATAATATCATAACCGCTTTTTCTTTACAGGATTACAAACAACATCAACTCGAGCTTCACTTATATGGAGAACCTTCAGCTAAGGACCGAGGATTATTAGAATCCCAGATTTCTAAGTTGAACCTGGAACAATATGTCCATTTTAAAGGTAGGGCAAGCTATGATGAGGTGCCTGAAATATTGACGAAGTCCCACATTTTGGTTAATTCTCAACCCAATACCCAACGGGCTAAAGGTGGCTTTCCAACAAAGCTTGGAGAATATCTCCTAACAGGAGTTCCATCTGTATTTACAGATTCAGGCGATATTGCTAGCTACGTGATTGATGGAACCCATGCACATTTGGTGAGCCCGGAAAGACCGGATCTTTATGCGGATAAGCTGGCCTTCATTTTGGAGAACTATTCTTTGTCAGAACGAATTGCTAGCTCAGGAAAGGATTTTGTTCAGCAAGAGTTTGATTCCAAAAGCCAGACTAAAAATCTACTCGATTTTTTGGATAAAGTATAGTCCTAGTTTTTAAGCGTTAATGAAAGTCCTAGTCCTAGCCGAGCATAATATATTCGAACAGAGTAATGCCGCAGCAAACCGGCAAAGATCATTACTGGAGAATTTGGAAAAATCTGGAAACCAAATCTTTCACTTTAGTGAGGTGGAATCCAGCCTGGTTCAACAGAGGTCTGGTTTAGCCAATAGGTTTAGCCAAATTTTCACCTTGCTTAAGGAATTAGCTGGCAGGTATTCCAGAAAGAAGGAGCTCTATAATTTCATTGATAAAATAGAACCGGAAATCATTTGGCTCGCGGGCGATTATGTCAGCACTAGATGCTTATTAGCCAAGCATGACATTAGCAGGTATTGTTTGTTTATAGAGCAAAGTGAGTTTTTAGACATCCATAGAATTCACAAAACTAATTTTCTTAGAACATATCTCTTAGATCGTAAGCAGAAGTACTTTGAGAATATCGTCCTTAGAAAGCTCGACGGTCTAGCCTTGATGACTAAAAAATTAATGGCGCACTACTCCAACAATTTTCCCATTCAGGTGCCGCTTTTGCACTTACCAATGACGGTTGATTTAGTAAGGTTTGTCGATCCGGGGACAAAGCCCGCTGAACTTGAAACACCCTATATCTCCTTTACCGGATTTATGAATAATATTAAAGACGGCGTTGATATTTTGATAGCAGCATTTGCAAAGATTTCAGACTCATTTCCAGATCATAAGCTCTACTTGATAGGTCCCTGGCAGCCCGATTCGATCGGACACGAAAATCAAATAAAATCTTTGAATTTGCAAGATCGTGTTTTTTGGTTGGGTACTTATCCGAGAGAAGCTATCCCAGGTATTTTAAAAAATTCAGATTTATTAGTTTTGGCAAGGCCAAATAGTAAGCAAGCTGAAGGAGGTTTTCCGACCAAACTCGGAGAGTATCTCGCTTCTAGTGTACCAGTCTGTGCTACAAGTGTAGGGGAGATTCCAGACTATCTGGAGGATGAGAAAACAGTATTTTTTGCAGAACCAGATTCCATTGATTCATTTTCAAATGCCATGAAAAGGGCCTTAAGTAATAAGCAATTAGCGGCACAAGTTGGTGCCCATGGACGTCTAGTTGCGGAACGTGAATTTAATGCAGAAATACAGTCCCAGAAACTCCATGAATATTTTGAAAAAACTATTGAAATAAAAAACCACAAGAAATGATTAAGAATAAAACCCTATTAATTACTGGAGGAACAGGGTCCTTTGGTAATGCTGTTCTCCAAAAATTTCTTACCACAGATCACTTCTTTGAGATAAGAATCTTCTCCCGGGATGAGAAGAAACAAGATGATATGAGAAATCGTCTTAAGTCCGATAAGCTGCGTTTTTATATCGGCGATGTACGAGATTATAATAGTGTTGAACCGGCTACTCGTGGAGTGGATTATATTTTTCATGCGGCAGCATTAAAGCAAGTACCATCATGCGAGTTTTTCCCAATGCAGGCCGTAAAAACCAACGTAGAGGGTACGGCTAACGTAATTAGAGCTGCTGGTCAGAACGATGTAAATAAAGTCATTTGCTTAAGCACAGATAAGGCCGCTTATCCGATTAATGCCATGGG
>MDTG01418840.1_pt1 | contig 25125 bp, 9 predicted proteins | sample 811421 | NCBI WGS metagenome assembly MDTG01 (sample SAMN05326645, study PRJNA326480) | marine metagenome | isolation source: seawater | place: Pacific Ocean: South East | collected 2011 | reverse complement strand
TGCTCGTGCCGGGATTTGAACCCGGGTCGCCGGAATGAAAACCCGAAATGATGGACCACTACACCACACAAGCAGACATTGTCCCCCCAGAGATGATTATTCATGAATGTTGGGGTCGACAGTTAACCCATTCCACCATCTCAATCCAAACCATCCTAGAACTATAGCGATAATCAGAACGATTCCTATTAGAACCTCTCTGTCTAATAGCCACCAAATAACATCCAATGCTTTCTGGCCATATATTCCAATAAGTAGTGCTTCAAGGCCAAATCTTAGACTTCTACCGAATAATCCCGCTAAAATAAATGGCTTTAGTTTCATTTCTCCCATTCCAGCCGCCCATCCGAAGACCTTGTATGGAATTGGAGAGAATGCTGCGATGAAAGTACCAATAGTACCGTACCTAAATGTTAGAGCCTCTATTTTTTCAAGGTGTCTTTCTGCCTTGAAACGCGTAAAAACTCCTCTACCCCATTTCTTTCCAATCCAGTAACCGATGACACTACCAAGTACGCTGGAAACTGATACTACAATCCAAAGCCAGAAAATAACCGCTATATCTCCATCTGCCCCTACTAGCATCGGCAAAAACAGTAAATCTGGTGGTACAGGTTGGATGATCGCTTCGGTGAATGACATCGCAGCAAGACTAATCCAGCCGAAGCCGTCAAACCAGTCGACAATCGTCTCTTTCCACGACATTCAGACTTTGGCGGACCTTTCACACCCATGAACCCTTTCTCAATCGAAGTCTTGATTGCTGGAAAACTCGACCGATTGGCATATGCCGGTGTTGGATACAGCCGCCTTGCTTCATTGGCCAGTTGAGCGTCTTTGTGGGGGAATAGTTGCTCACAGTCAACTGGAAGAACTGAGAAAATTGTCTAACCAAAGGGCAATTTTGGTTGAATCAATCGAAATTAAATGGATGACTGTTGACACCAAAGATGCAGAAATCGCAGCATCTGAAACCGGCGATTTACCACGACTCAGTCCCGTAGATTTGGACATCTTAGCGCTGGCAATGGAAACCGGTGAAACATTGTTTACGGATGATTATTCTTTGCAGAATGTATGTAGGAATCTAGGTCATTTGTTTGAGTCGGTGTCAAACAAGGTCAGCAATGAGCAGTGGATTTGGGAATTAAGGTGTATTGGATGTAGAGCTACGAGAAAGGCAGATTCCAAAAATGAGGAGATATGCGATGTTTGTGGCTCTGTTATGAAAATAAAACGCGCATCATGATTATTCTTCAGAGCTGGATATTTCCTCTTGAACTTCTTCCAATGTTTTACCCGTTGGATCAATTCCAGCAGCTTCAGCTTCTTGTGCTATCTTCACGGCTTTCGTTTTCCCACCAGCATCTAGGTCTGCTTCAGTATTGGCGGAAGATGGTTCTCCCGTTACTTCTTGCAATCCCTTGTGGAATTCACCTTTCGATTGGCCGGCAGCTCTTGCTAGCTTAGGGAGGCGTTCCGCTCCAAACAGGAGAAAGAAGATTGCCAATAGTATCATTATTTCGAATGGGCCGAATCTCATCCTACTCCCTCTCAAACCACCCCAGTTGGTTGGGCTTTGTCAATCAATCGGCTATCAACCACCAGAAACAGGTGGAAGTAGAGCAATTTCATCACCATCGCTAACAGGCTCGTCATCTCCTACTTTCTGTCCGTTGAGGTTAACCATAAGCCCATTATCCAACCACATTTCAAGGCCCAGTTCTTCGATAACAAACCTAACGGATGAGTTTGGTAAAAGTTTCACAGAATGTTCTCTACCACCTAATTGTTCAGCGATTGGCCCGAATGCGAGAACTTTGGCCTCCATGACCATGCCATCAAGCGGCATCTTATCAACCCGTGGCGCCGTGAGGAGCACAATGGCGGTAGCACTTTCTTGTCAGGGGCTTTGGAAGATATATGAGATGGGTGATGAAAAGGTCCAGGCTGTAAGAGGAATAGATTTACAGGTCAATCGAGGAGAAATGGTCGCAATTATGGGACCGTCAGGCTGTGGAAAAACTACGCTTCTGAACATTCTTTCAGGAATCGATGAACCATCTGCTGGGCAGGTGTTTGTATCAGATAGACCGCTTTTTGGTATAAGTGATGATGAAAGAACAAATCTACGCGGTAAGGAGATGGGATTCATTTTCCAAAAATTTCACCTACTCGATGTAATGAACGCTGTTGAAAATGTCGAAATTCCACTACTGCTACTCGGCAATAGCCCTGATGAATCGCGATTGAAGGCAGTACAAGCTCTAGAAAAAGTAGGTTTAGGTGATAGGGTTAACCACAGACCTGCAGAACTTTCGGGTGGACAGCAGCAAAGGGTGTCAATAGCGAGAGCGATTGTTCACGATCCTTCTGTGATTTTATGTGATGAACCTACTGGAAACCTCGACTCAGAAACCAGTAGCCAAGTCATGGATTTGCTATCGGAACTCAACGAATCAGGTTCTACTCTGGTAATTGTGACACATGACATGGATATTGCGAAACAATGTAGCAGAATAATACGTATAATCGATGGTAGGACCTTAGTTGAAGAGGAATAAGTATGTTAATCGAAACCATTGCTGTAGTCGCACTGATTTCTCCAATCAGTCTACCTGCGGCATGGACATTAAGGAAAGATGTGACCAAACCATGGCACGTTGTTATCTTAGGAATAGGACCAATAATTGATTCATGGCTTGTCTGGCTCCTTCTAACCTGGTTGGAAATGGGCGTCTTCGCTACTTGGGGATGTGTGATTTCAGCAGGCATTATTTCTTGCATCTTGCTCCAACCTCTATTTTCACCACGCCGGTTAGCAATTTTCAGGCTGGCGTGGCAACAGGTAATCCGCAGACCTCGTCAGGCTGCATTATTGATGGCCGGTTTGCTAGTTGCGTCATCCATCATCACCTCTTCACTGGTTGTTGGCGATAGCCTGGATGCAACATTGAGTAAAGAGGTAGATGCGGTATATGGGGATACAGACATAATCGTGTACCAGAAAGATAGGAGAACGGGCTTTTCCTTCGATATGGATTACAATCTTACAACCTTATTTGGGACCTCACTAATTGAATCTGGAATAGCAGACAAATGGTCTCATGGATTGGATACAACTGTGACGTTATCAAAACCAGGAGGTTTAGCGTTACCTACGGCAGCTTGGTATGCCTACGAGGATTGGTCTGGAGTAGCAATAAACGAGGTGGCTTCGGATGAACTATCTCTCTCGGAGGGAGATTTCTTGGAACTATCATGGTACTATAATTCAGATGATGGAGAATTAATTCGAGACTCTAGTAACCTAACTATTTCCTCAGTAATCTCAATGGATGGTAAAGGCTCAATGGCAGGTTCTAAGTCACCTGCAATTTTCACCTCACTTGAGTATGCACAGTTCCTGCAATCTAAAAATTGGAAAGTCAATAAAATGCGAATCTCACTTTCAAAAGACTTGGATGCTTCAGATAGCATCTCGGAAATAGAGAATATTTTCGACCAGTTGATAGGTGCTGAGGAATCAGGTTTTGAAGTAACTGAAGAGGGTGAATCAATGTCGGTCTCAAATGGGAACGGACTAGGCAGGCTGAATCAGGACTTTATGAATTCATGGTCTGAAAATAGGTCTAATCTGGTCGGTAGTGGAACGACTATGGAGGTTTTGCAAGTACCCATCATCCAAATAGAGCAGAACGGGAAAATCATAGCCCTACCTGACGATCGTCTAGAGGAGGTACTTCTGGATGACAATGGGATATGGTACATTTCTGGAGGTGCAGTCTCCTATCAAAAACAGGGTGGAGGATCGATTCATGAATGGGAAGTGCCTAGAGGTGGTTTAATTCATGATGTAACACTGCAGGAATCCTCATTGCTGGTCGCACATGATGACGGGCTAACAGAAATTTTCAGTGATGGTGATGATGAAATAATCCATCACATCAAGGGTAAAGAGGTACTCATTGCCGCGCAATTCCCCCAAGCTCTACCTAGCCTGCCATCAACCATATTTTCAATGGATTATCTAAACGTTTCAGGAGAAGATTGGATTGCAGTCAGTCATCTAACTGCTAAGGAAGTGTATTACTACAGTGGTAGTGAATGGGTTAAGACTGAATTTGTAGGAGAATGGCTCCATTATTCGGATGAGGTGTTGGTTGGGTCTCCAACCACTGGTTGGACTACAATCTCAGGACAAGAATCTCCAAATTGGCCTGCTGTGAGAGGTGGAATGCTAGTCGAAAATGGTTCTCTTTACAAGTTCAATGGGTCTCTAGAGAAACTGTTTGATTATAATCCGGAATGCGATGAGAGAGTATTTGCTTTTTACATGGATAAATTTGACCAATCTAAGGATGGTCTGGTTTGCAGTTCAGCATTTGGTGCGATTATCGACGATGGAGAACTATCGCCGAGATTGCCGCTAACAGTTGATATTGGTGGATTCGGGGTAATGCCGCAGATGTTCCTTGCCACAGATGGAGAATTATCACCACCCGAAGGAGATATACTAAGATCTTCGAGATTATCCTTGTTAAACTCATCAGAAAATGTTCTGGTAAATGGCTTGATTCCGTGGGCTTACGGGGATACCGTTCCATCTATTTTGCAAATAGAGGGCAATATGTCATCGATAGATGCACCGGGATTGGACGAGCTTGAATCAATAATAATCGGATTGATTAATTTAAGCGATGGAGAAAAGCTTGCATCGGCTGCCGAGGGAGAAAGAAGCATACTCGTCATAAATGGAGGAAATAATTCAGATATTCTTGCCTGGTTAGATACAATTTCGGGTGTAAATACAATGAATTTGAAAATTGTTGCAGCAAAAGAGGAAGCTCTAGCTACAGCAGAAGAAAGCGCAGGAGCGCTTTCAGCAATGTTCCTTGTTTTTGGATCGTTCACCATTGGTGCTGGTATTCTTTTGGTACTGACAATAGTAATGATGTTAGCAGAATCGCGAAGAATAGATGAAGCCATCATCAGGGCTATTGGTTCAAAGAGATCTGACATGAGATCACTTGCCGTAATGGAAGGAATGTTCACTTCAATTGCGGCATCATTATTTGGTGGGATTTTTGGTCTGTTCCTAGCATGGTTAGTATCAGTAGCTTTTAGCAGCGTATTTGCAAGTGCAGGCGCTGATGGTATTGCTTACGCGTTCAATCTAGAAAGCATGCTTATCGGAATGTCTTCAGGATTCATAATCGCAATGTCTACACTGTGGGTCACAGCGCTCTGGACTAGCAAGCTAAATATCGTTCAAGCACTGAGGAATCTATCTCCACTTAACAAAAGGGGTATCCCATGGTGGTTAATCTTGATAATGATTGTTTTGATTGGTACTGGTATACTGTCTGGGCTTTCAATAATCACTATTGAATCATCTTCGCCTCTTAGGTTTGCACTTTGGAATATAATGGCTTCTTGCTTAATAGTTGGAATTATTCCAGCATTCACCTACATCCTTCCTCATGCAAGAGGTTGGTCAATACGTCATTCTGGTCGAAATACTGTAGCAGCTATCGGAATTGTGCTTGCTATGTGGGCATTTTCGCCAGATTCTTGGGTACCCGTTGATACTGGAGTAAAACCTGATGAAATCACGTTTGCAGTCATGGGCATTGTTCAGGTCTTCGCAGGAGTGCTTATATTGACAAGTATTGCACCTGGGGTAGTAAATTGGATAATTCAAAAATCATTTTTATCGAAGAGGTTTGGTGTAGTATCAAAAGTCGCTCTATCTTACCCTGCAGCGGCACCTGTTAGAACTGCAGTCATCATGGGCATGTTCTCATTAACAGTATTCAGTGTTATTGTCCTTGCAGGTTATTCTGCACAATTCGAAGAGCATTCATCGGGGTACGTCGAAGACGCGAGTGGCGATTTCGAAATACTTCTTTCGTCATCTAGACGGTCTCCTCTAGAATTATCTTCAAATCCATATGAATGGAATTTGACCGAGACAAATCCAGAATCAATAGATGCTATTGGGATTGTGAATAGAGCAGTTGTTTGGGTAGAGCACGATGAAGAAAAAATTGGTTACATTTTACGTGGTGTCGATGACGGATTTATTGACCACGGAGGTATCCCTCTAGAGGATTGGGATAGGGCCCTAGGTGATACACAAGAACAGGCTTGGGACTCTATAAAAAATAATGCAGATGTGGTGTTTATTGACAGCTCATTCGCCCTCATTGATCCGAACACAGGCGTATCTATTTCGGGGATTACTCTTTCAATTGGAAAATCAATTTCGCTAATTGATATTTCAAACCCCGGAAATGTTAGAATTGTGACTGTCGGGGGGGTGCTTTCACAATCAAGCCAGTTATTCTCACAGGGTATTTGGATGAATGGTGAAATCGTGGAAGATCAGTTCGGAGGAGTCCCCACAAGAATTTACATTTCGCATGGGTCGGATGAGGCTTCCAAATCACTTGAAGAGTCTTTGTCAAAAGACCTAGCACGAGAGGGGGTATATTCCTCTGTAATTGAGGATGAAATACTGATTATCTTAGGTCTAGTTTTCGCTATACTCGCAATTTTCCAAGCATATCTAGCTCTAGGTTTGATTGTCGGTATTGCGGGTATAGGAGTTGTCACATATCGTTCTGTTTCTGAAAGGTCTAATCAGATAGGAATGATTCGAGCTCTAGGTTTCCGTAAATCTATGGTGATGCGTGCTATGTTAGTAGAAATCTCTTGGACATCATTGCTTGGTATGATTAACGGAGCAATTGTAGCATTAATGTTCCACATAGCAATTCATCAAACATTCTGGGAAGAACAAGGCGCAGTTCTGATCCTGCCACTAACAGAAGTATTCTGGTTGGTATTTGGTGGCTGGATTTTAGTACTACTATCAACATGGATACCCGTACGAAAAGCCACTAAAATTACACCATCTGAATCTCTTGGCTCACCAGATTGAGAAATTTGGATATTATATTCAATTTAGGATAGAAAAAACAAATACATTGTACCAATCATTAAACATAGACTTTAAATCGGTATGATTGTTAACGATGAATGGTGTACTGAGCGACATTTTATGCGTTATAGTTGGTAGGTTTTTGCAAGTGTTGTAACCCCTTATTTTTGCCAACCCATAAATACCGTATATGCCGTCGGAGGATATACCGACCCCAATTTGGAGGAGATGACAATGAGCAAGTTAACCCCAATTATTTTGGCAGCAATCATGCTTGCTAGCACTTCGCTAGTAGCACTAGATTGGGCTGAACTAGAAGAAAAGAAAATGACTGAAGCTGATGGCCGAACAGGTCCTGACGCTCAGGTTGAAATGCTGTCCCCAAGACAGACAACAGTAGACATAAACGGCGACAAATTACACACACTAGATGCTGGTGATGAAACAGTATTCGAGTTGTATGTCGAGAACAGCGGAGATACAGACATCACCGAGATGGGTATCACTCTGACCGTTTATCTGGATGAAAACGGAGTCCGTGGTCCAGTCGCCAAGGATTCAGCAGGTAACGACCTATCTTGGACCAATGGCGACGTCGTGTGTGACGATGCCTTTGTTTGTCCATGGTCAACCCTCGCTGCTAATGACATCCTAAACAGTGGCAAGTACACCTTCGCGTACCAAGGTTCTGCAGTCACATGGGCGCCTACTACCGGTGATTACCAGATAGTAGTAGAGACAGATGCCTTAGATGACGCAGACCCAGGAAATGACGAGGATATCACATACGTTTCAGTTGTTGACTGGACCGATGTAATCGTCGATCTATCTTGGGACTCAGGTAAAGAAGTAGAAAGCGGATCAGAAGGTAAGGCGTTCACCCTGAAAGTTTCCACAGGCGGATCTACCTCATGGTCAGCACGTTCAATAGTATTGCAACTCGATGTGCAGGGTACACTGTCCTCAGCAGAAGATTCTACTGGTGGCGATATACTCGGCGTCAACCAAGTTACAGACCTTGGAACTTCGAAAATGGCTGAGACCTTCCGCCACGAGGTAGATGAAAACAATATAACGAATGACACAAGACATGTTATAGAATTCGAGGAGTCAGCAGAATGGTACGGATACGTTAGCCCTAGCGTTGATGCTCAAAGCGGAGATTACTCAATCGAAGTAAATCTAGTAAGTTACGTAGTTTACGGACAATTACCTGAATGTGAAGAGACTGTTACTAACAACAACACAGACCCTAACGCTTCATTAGAAGATATAACATATTTACATTACTGTGAAGTATCTTTAACCACTGATGCCAACGCTGCTACAAGCGAAGATAAAATCGAGGGTAAAATCCAGAACTTCCACGACATTGGTATTACAAATGTCGTAATCAATCAAGGATATGTCGTTGATGAAGACGATATGCCAATTAACAAGCCAACAATGCCTGGAATCGTCGAGGGCCCATTGAATCCTGCTTGGTCCAGCATACAGGCATCTGTCAGTCATCTTGGCAGTGCCCTTGAAGCTACATACGACTGGAAGGTGACCTTTGAGGTTGAGAATACAGTATCTGGTGCCTCACAGACATTTGAGGCGGATTCCTGTCTGTTTGGACAAGGATTGGAATATACTCATGCAGCATTAGGCGACAACCCACAAAGTAACGTTGTTGCGTTCCCCACAGGTGAAGCATGTATCATGTACAATTTCGCTCCAGGTATATACAACATCACAGCTACTCTCGCTATGGTAAACGAAACTGCAGAACAAGCAGACATGTCTTCGCGGAACAACGTAGTCAGTATCTATGAAATTGCGGCATTAAACAACCGCCCATCGGTCTCCTTAATTGTGCAAGAAGAGGAGTTCTCAATAGTGATGGGCCCTGATGCTACACTCACGCTGGAAGCAGATGCTGATGATGCTGATGACGACACAGGAGAATCACTGTCCTATGTTTGGACACATCCTGGCATGCAGGACATCAATGGTACAATGCAGCCATCTCCATGTAACGGAGTTGGAATGGCATTCTCCACCTGCGCACTAACACCATTCGAACCCACATGGGCTGGAGTAAACTCTTACTCCGTAACAGTCTCTGATGAGCATGGATCAAGCGCAATGGACTTCTTGAACGTATTTGTCTGGAACCACATAATTGCTAGCGCTACAACAGCAAGTGGAATCGGAATGGAGTACAACCTAACCTATGACGGTGCAAATGAATTCACCATATCTTTGGTTGACAGCGATGCTTCATACACTCAGGATTTAACAGAGTTCGGGTATGCTGGAGAATATTCCACTGTTGCGGTAATGGATTACACTCCATCAACAACATATCTGCCGGAGGATGTACATGATCAAGAAATCACCATGTCTTACGATGCTTCCACTTTAACTCCAACCGGAGTATTCTGGATTAGCAGCAACGGTAACTGGGCTCAACTCGATGCAACAATTACTGCAGCAGGAACCACAGGTTCAATCGTAATCGATATGGGAGATGGCAACCAAGTACTGTCACAAGGTGAAATCGCTCTGATGGGTGGAGAACTACAGGTAATAGAAGCACCTGATGCTAGCCCAACCGGATTGATTGTATCCGCAGGTAAGGGAGGTTCTATCACCGCTTCTTGGGATTACAATGGTAACACTGTACCAGGCACTGACTGGTTGGAAATGGAAATCTGTGACTCAAACAATGATTGTACAACCACAATGGAGAATACTACACTGAGAGCTCACTCCATGAGCGGTCAAACTGACACTATTCATGGCGAAACATACACCTACACTTTGCAGGTTTGTAACGTCGGTGGATGCAATCCAACAATAGCTACTGACTCCGCAACAGCAGACAAGATGGTTGATGGTTCACCAGTTGCAACCAGCATGACTGTCGCAAACAAGGCTGACGCCAATGCATGGGCCGTATCTTGGGAAATCTCCGGAGACACGTCTGATGTAGATGGATGGAAGGTTTGCTATGCAGATTATGAGTGGGCTACATCTGGTGAAATGCCTACCACTGACTGTGTAGATGCAGACACCTCAACTAGTGCAGAAATTGCCCACCCTGCTGGTACTGGCACGAAGACATATTACTTCGCTGCAGTTCCATATGATGACAAGAACAACATGGAAAATGCAGAGCCAGGCGTAGACGCTAGACTGACTCACTCCTCAGTAGTTGACGATCCTTGTATAACCAACCCTGACAGTGACGAGTGTGCAGATATCGGTGACTCTGGTGACGGTGCAGACAGTGGAGAAGTTCCAACATGGACTTGGGGCGTTATCATTGGATTAGTCGTCATAGCATTCGTAGTGGGTGCATTCATCCTCTCCCGTGGAGGAGATGGTGATGACGGCAAAGACTGGGATTACTGATCCTGTCTACAGCCAAGAAAAACGGTGATTGCACCGAGGCTGCCATGAAGGGCGGTTTGCCGCCCTTCATGGCTCCCCCTTTCCTTCCAACTCTAAAACTGTAAAACTAATTGTTCATTTTGGTTTTAGCTAGACTTCAAAGAATTTAGCCTCCAAATGTTCCAGATAACCGATTCTTAAAATCCACATTTCTGGCGCAAATTTAAACAGTTTTAATTTTACACCGTGTATCGAGAAATAAATCATTGATTTTCTGTATTTTTTTGTTATTATTTTCATAAAAAAATAATTGAATGCTCATCAATATCCAAAGATTAAACCTTGATATTGAGTTTGGGTATGAAATTAAACATTACATCAGTCTCTCATTTAGACTAAATTCTTGGGAGTGATTTCGTTAAACTGTGACAATATTTCGACCATTTTTTCTCGGCCTGTGAAACGTTTGCAAAATACTATATTTTATCTCTTAATCTACTTTATTTTCTTGACTCTGTAAAAGGACATGTACCCCAATGCTCATAAGGGATACAATTCCTGAGGTGCTCTGCATACAGTCCGTAAGGAGATGATGACGTGATGTTGGGAAACAAAAACACGAATAAAAAGACCGTATTGGGAGGCGCAGGTATTGCCCTGTTGCTATGTGCACTAATGGTTGGTATGACAATGACCAACTACGTGCCTACTAGCGCACCCCAGGTAGAAGCCGAACTTGCAGTAGCAAACGAGGAAAGCGAAGATGTCTTCGCTCTACCAGAGGTCTACGAGCCTGTAAATTATGAACACGATGAAACCTCGGAATACGAGGGTATGAGGACAATGCATCAGAAAGCATTCCGTACAGATGACGGAAAAACCTCTCTGATCACTGCCGCTGAACCACTGCATTACATGAGCGATGTTGGTTCTTGGGAGAATATTGACCTCAACATCAAGGCGACCCTCGACGGTTGGGAAGTTAAAGAAAGCCTGTACAAGGTATCTTTCTCTGCTGAAGCCGAAGACGGTGTTGCGGTTGCAGTTCACGATAACGTGGACCCAATTGTTACTGGATTAAACCCCGTTGTAGTGGCAGTTGACCAAACCGGAACCATGGTAATGCCTCACTCAACCGCTGCTCCGCTCGATGGAGTCTCTGTTGGTGGCAACGTCTTGAGATACCCAATTGCAGAAGGCTTTGACTTAGATTACACAGTAACTGAGACAATGCTGAAGCAGAACCTTGTAGTTAGAGAACGCCCAGTTCTTGACGAAAGCCACGGTTACTTTGGTGTGAGCGAGCAAATGCGCTTGCCTGTTGATTACGGGCTTTTCCTTGGAGATGACCTCCTTGGAGATGACATAACTCAAACTCAAGAAGAATTGGCTATACGCCATCTGGAAACCGGAGCTGTTCTAGCAACAATTCCTGCTCCAGTGGTTGTAGACGCAGCAGGTGAAGCCCCATACACTGCAACATTCTTCATTCAAGTATTTGGTACAAACGTAGTCTTGACAACCGCAGTTGACACTGGTTGGTTGCTAGCAGAAGACCGCGAGTTCCCACTTGCTATCGACCCTTCATTGAGGGTAATGCGAGGCGGAGGTGGCGATTGCTATTCCTACTTCGGATACTGCTATGAGAGCTTCCAGGGAGATCTCTACAGAAACAGCTACAGAATCTACTACATGCCATGGAATAAGTACACCTTCGGTTCTAACAACGCACTCCCACAAGGAGCCTCCGTCGACAAGATCGAATGGAAGACTTACATCAGATATGGATACTCTTACTCAAACAACCCAATTACTGCAACAGTTCTAGAATCATGCGGTACATCTGGGTACAGAGTAAACGTTCCTCCTACTGCATCATGTTCAGGTGCTATTTCTGCGAATCTTCTAGCGAATGGTCCAACACTAAACGACAGGAAGTTAGTAAGTTCTCTGTGGAATTCTGCAGCAGCAGGCACTTACACTGTAGGAACAGGATGGAAGACTGCTGAACTATGTAGCAGTTCAGGAACTCAATGTTCCTCCTCAACAGGTAGTCACAATTACATCATGAACGCAATAAGCAATGGTGGAACAATTGGAATGGGAGCAAAATATACTACTTCCACAACAATCCGACAATACAGCTACAGCACTGGTAGTACAAACAGCTACCTTCAGATCACATACTCTGGTGGTACCGACGCTACAGCACCCAAGGCTGACTTCACTCCTTACACAGGAATAACTTCCTACAAGGCTGGTGAGAGAACTATGTTCATCACACTATCAGACATAAGCGGTATTGACACCACAACTGCAAATGCACCAAGATTGCACTATTCGATCAACAACGGTTCCTACACCGCTGTTGCGGCAACAACAATCGGTACATGCGGTTCAGGCGCCAACGAATGTGACTTCCGTGCAACCACCGGTAGTATCTCTACAGGTGACTATGTCAAGTATTACTGGGCATACAGAGACGCAGCAGCTACACCCAACAATGCTACAATGCCTGGAGGCTTCTTTTCAGGTAGTCCAAGCACAGCACCTGCGCCCTCTAACCCATACTGGTTCTTCGTTGACAATGCTGAAAATGCAGGAAACGATATGAAGCTCACAGTATCTACAACAAAAGTCAGAGCGTACACTACATCAAGTTCATCGGTTTCATTCGATCGACAGATGACATACTATGAAGACTCAAAAGAATACGTCTTCGAATTTGACACATCTAGGTGTGGGACAGGAAGCAGTTCATGTTTCTACAACCGCGCATCAACCTACTATTCTAATTGGAAACTAAGTTGGTTGACTGCTCCATCTTCCGGATACAATGGATTCGGTGGAACAGTATCTGGTGAAGTACAATTGAACAGACCGGGTTCTCAGACAAATCTAGATGATGGTTATCTAACAATTGGCGCACGCCACGGCCCAGGAATGAATCTGATTTTCCTTTACGATGCAACTCTGAATGACTTCGCAATGGTCGGTCTTGGTACTGACACAGGAATTGAAGAGCCTCTTGCAGGCGGCACACAGGCCCCCCAGAGGTCAACATACAGTAACACAAGAGCGTTCTTGGTTGACATTCCTGCTGACATAACAGGAACATTCGGTAAGTTTGACTGGAATTCAGTATACAGCAGCCAGAGAGCGAACTGGTTGTGTGTAGGATCTAACGGCTTCTACTACTTCTTCCGCTCTACAAGCTCTAACCCAGCATGTAACACCGGATACTACTACACCTACAGCACATACTACCGCTGGTCTGGTTTCGCCCTAGGAACAGGAAATGGTGGAATGATGAACGGTGGCGGTGGAGTCCTATACAAGGTTAGCAAAGTAGCACCTGAGCCAGACACCACTGCGCCAAATGTCGACCACAACCCGCTGCGCGACTCTCACTCTCGAGATCGAACATTCACCTTCACAATAGGTGATGGCGGTGAGCCACCAAGCGGAATCAACACCACAAAGACTCCGGGCGTTGGTCCAACATTCTATTGGAGAGTAACAGACGCCAATGGTACTGTCGGTACATGGGATAGCAAACTGCTATCACCTGAAGGTGGAACTGCTGGATGGAATAACTGTGTTTCTGCACCATCTTGTGATTGGTCTACCTCTCTAGAAGATCTTGAGCGTGGTTCCAGTGTTCAGTACTACATCTCAGTTAGGGATATCAGCACAGCATCAACCGGTATTAACGTAAACACAACCTCGAATAACAGTTTCACGGTCGGCGATCCAAACAAGATTTTCGTGATTGAGTGGCACGACATGGGATACTCTGGAACAACAAACTTGTGTACTTATCAGGCATTGTTCTATGACGTAACAAACGAGATTGAGTTCCAGTATGACACCAGCTGTAAAGCATCTTACGACTACGCAACAGTTGGATATCAAGACCAAACCCGTACTAAGGGAGCAACTGTCCGTGGTTCACAAGGCTACATCTATGGACAGAACCCACACAGTAACAATTACAGAATTGGTACTGATAGCAGCGGGCACTCATGGGAAACCTTCGACCTTGGCATGACAGAGTTGCCTACATATGATACAGCAATCGCTGGTTCAAGTAACGGAGACCCAAGAGGATATTACTGCACTTCCAACTCGTACTGGAACAACTACAAGTCTGGATGTAATGCTAACATCGATATGCCGGACGGATTTACTTTCGAGTACTTCGGAACCGAATACAATGGTTCTGACTCTAAGAACAGAGTCCACATCGGTAGAATGGGTAACATGTACTTCAAGGCTGATGGCTCAACCGCTCTAGAGCGCTCTCAGACTGGTTGGGGATCCAACTGGCCTGACATGCCATACAGCACAAGTTCTTACAGTAAGCCAGGAAACATTGCTCCATGGTGGGGTTACTACACAAGCTATTACTGCTATGATAACTATGCCGCTGATTGTTCTGTAAGAACACGTGTAATACCATTCGAAGGTAAAGGTACAGATTTGTCGGCAGACATCACCCAGCCAACAACATGGTCGCTGATTGATTCTCCAATTAGAGTCAATCCAAGTTCCTCTACTGGATACCTATCGATTGGAGATGACCTAACAATAGATCCAGGTGTTGTAATTCAAGTAGCACCAGGTAAGGGTCTATCCTTTGACGGAGCATGCAGTGAGTTTACAGCGGAAGGAAACTCCACTGATCCTATCCTGTTTGAAGGACAAGGTGGAGCAGAATGGAAGGGACTAGCTTTCACTGCTGCATGTAGTACAGGAACCGACGAACGGCACACGCTGTCGTACGTTGACTTCGCTAACACTAGTGATGCTGCAATATCAGCAGGTAGCCGTCACGGCTCTGCACCTTCCAGCAACGCTAACGTTGGTAACTTCACAATGAACGATGTAACCTTCACCAATGTTGGTTCAGCATTCAAGCATGGTTCAGGACAAGGCACAGTCTTGTCAATGACCGATTTCGAAATTAATGATGCATCCGCTGCATGTTTCGATTTAGCTGAGGATTCTGAGGTCACTCTACGTGATGGTGAAATGAATGATTGTAACACTGATGGCTTCTCTTGGGCAGGTGCAATAGTAAACTACCCAGGAAGTACAGCGGGTTCATTGATTCTAGAAAATATCGATATTGATGAGTCATCCGTCAATTTGATTGATGTTGACTTTGAAGATGTATGGATTAGCAACCTAACTGCAACAGCAAGTAGTGCCCAGAGCGGTGTTACGCTAGATGCAGTAGGCGGCGGATTGGACAGTACTTTGTACGTGTTCAACATGGATGCGCCAGATTACTCTGCAGTAAACATTCATGCTCTTGAATCTGTATCGATTGAAGATGCAGAATGGGGAAGTGCGACAATGACCATAGCGCCAGGTGGATCTACATCGAGCGCAGCAGGACCATCGGGAACAAGTGCGTCTTTGACCAACTTGGAAGCCGGTGACTTGACAATGGCAAGAATCGCACCGACAATGGACGATATTACAATTGGTGCACTGTCCGTGCTTGGAAACTCACCAACTACTGACAGTATCAGGGGAACTAACTGGGATACCGATGGAATCTCAGTTTCGGGATGTGGCTACAGCATCGTGGTAGATGGTGTGGACACTGACTATGTCGCTGGTTCCTGTTCTAACTCAGCAGCACCTAACAACATAGTCCTAGACGATGTCGATGCAGTATACACAGGCACAATGAATGCAATCTATGCTAGAAACTCTGCTATTACAATCGCAGACGGTAGCGTGACAATGCCTTCAAGCTTCGATAAGATGTCCAAGGCTTCTACCAATGGAAGAATTGTTCTCATCGACGTAGACCAAGGTGGTACAGACTGTAACAGTGCAAGCGACTGTGATGTTTCATCCAGTTCATCTGGTGCGATATACTTCGGCAGTCTCGCTACTGCTAAGGTATACAAGATGCTAGACGATGGAGTAACCAAAGAGTACAAGGAAGGACACACAGTTCAGGCATCGGTTGTTGACGCAGGATCTGTTCTGTTCACAGTGGGTACTCACAAGACTGACTCCAACGGAGAAACCTCTGTTTGGGTTCTAACCGAGAACGATGCAGGAGATACATACTCTGACCACAACCTCGTAGCATTTGGTCCATCAGGACAAAATGAAACATTGGTTACAGACTCATGGTATCCAACTGGTGGCTTTGGTGTCGGAGACACTATTGAATTGAGGCTAGAACCAACGCCAGTTTCTCTGAACGGTACTAACATGGATTGTGCTTACCTACTCGGTGTTGAAGAAGCAGCCTTAGGATACGATGGTTCTATCGCATCAGGTGGAACCAACACTTTCACATGGGAAGGAAAGGTCACAATGACTGGAAACTTGAACATAGATGATTGTAACATCGTTATGAGAAATGTTTGGACAGTTACTTCTGACGCCACAAACAGCCCTAAGTTGACAGTCTCAACCGGTGGTTCTCTAACTCTGGAGTCAATATCAACCTCTACTGGAACACTACGTGCTGCATCAAGCACCTATCCATTAGACTTTGACATGGACGGTGGAAGCCTAGTTCTAGATGGTGGAATCATGAAGGACATAAAGAACGGAATCAATCTAGATTCTGGTTCAATGACTGTAAGCAACTCCGCTATCTTGTATGGTGCAGCAAATGCAGCATCAACAGAAGCTACCTTGCTAGTTAACGGTGGTACCCTAGACTGGGATGATTCGACGATTCAAAACACTGGACAAACCGGAATTGGAATAATGTTCGACAGGTCCGTGGGCGATGTTGACAACATTATCGTAAAGAACGCTGAGATTGGAATCTATTCCCACAATTCAGCACCTCAGATAAACGGATTTACCCTAAATGACAACGATGTAGGTGTAGATGTATACGGTGGAATGACTCTACCGACCATATACAGAAGTCCACTTCTTGCTGGCGAATCCACTGGATGGAAAACCTATGCTATTGACATGGGCGCTTTCCTAAGTGATGATTACGTACAGATTGGATGGAACGCTGTCTACGGTGGAGGTAACGCACACCCGATTTACAACTACTTTACGTCAAAGTACTACATGGTTACAGATAGATACAATGTCGAGTTAACAGATGATCAAGGTAACACATGGAACATTACTGGATCCGACATGGATGGCTATTACGATGGTTCACAAGGTGGATCTGGCGGTGCACCGAGTTGGAACTGTCAAATGTCTGGTTACAGCCAAAACCCGAACTATATCTTCTCTAGGAGCTTCCGTGTTCCAACAGGATTCGATTGGGTTGCATACGAAGAAAGCCCTAACTCATACTACCCTTACCAGTATTGGTCTCAATACAGCCCAAGTTGGCAGTGGGGTAGCTGGGCACCTCCAGAAGGACTGTCTGGTTCTTACAATGTATGTACCAACTACGCATACTCATACCGAACCAGCCCAGGTGACGCTGCTCGTTTGACAATGCCTATGGTAGACCTAAGTTCTCTAAACAACATTACTGGAATGAAGCTCTACATAGATGTCCTACACAACCGTGCAGACAACTATCAAGACCGACTGGAAATTGTTGCTCGAACAGGTGATGACCCAGCCGACCTAGGAAACTTCCTAAGAGAATCTGGTACACCTCTGATAACTTCTGGTACAATTACTGGTGCTGAAACTGGTATTGAACTAGGAGGTAACTACGCAGCAGCAGAGTTTGATGACATCACAATCACATCACCGACCGATGTCGGATTGGATGTAGTTGGGTCAACAACATCTACCGTTGACGAACTGACAGTTACTGGCGGTTCATACGGTGTATTGGTCAGTTCTGGAGCAGCAGGATTTGTCGACTTAACTGATGTTGACATCTCAGGCTCATCTCTCGCTGGTATTTACTACACCAAGGACCTAAAAGGAGAGTTGACTGGTACAATTGGAACATCTGCAGGTGCAGGTCTGAAGTTCGGACCGGCTACATCTAGTGACGTGGCTTACGAGTCTATGGATCTAGGAACCAACGCTGTTGGTATTGACCACGCAGGTACAGGTACTATAACACTGACTGACAGTGATTTCTCGAACACCAAGGATGTAGTAATCTCCGGTAGCGGAACTGTTGACTTCATTGAAGGGACAGTAGATACCACTACAGTGGAAGTAACAGGCGCTGGTGTGATGAACAGAATGCGCTTGCTAGACATAACACTGACAGCAGATGGTAACGCAGTATCTGACACAAATATTGTGCTCACCGATAGTAGCGGTGCACAGACTGGATCAGCAGTCACAGACTCATCTGGTGCAGCAGCTGGCCTGACATTTACCACAGAGAGCGTAGACTCCAGCGGTGTAGATGTTAAGAATTTGGCTGGTTACCAAGCAGTAGCAGTTGCCAAGGTTGGAAACTACTATCACAACTCCAACCAAGACAACGCAGGAGATTTCAGATACGCACTTGACAACCTAAGTCTGGCAGATACACCTGGCAACAGCCACAGTATGGCACTTGTTGAAACAGTCGATGTCCGTGTTTGTTATGCATTCTCGAGTACAGCATACACTTACATCCAAAACTGCCCAGGATTGTCTAGTTCTGGAAGCAGGTCATTTACATCTGGAATGGTTGAGTACGGTTACAACCGTGCGTTGCCTACCAACATGAAAGACAAGGTTGTTATGTTTGACTTTGGACTGAACTATCTACAAGGTAACACAGCATACAACTTCAACGGTTCTACTGTTCTAGTAACTGGATCATACACATACAATGATGCTGCAAGAATCTATGCTACGAGTCCATACGAGGCTGAATTATACGCTCACGACTCTACGTGGGTGTCCACTGCAGTTAACGGTGAAGGTGAAGCTCAAGGATTCATGCTAGGTTACAGACAGAGAAACTACCTAGTTCCAAGCATAGAAGATTCTACTTTGTCTGGTGTAGCACACATTGCAACAAACTATGGACCAAAGTACTCGTGGAGCAGTTTCTACCGATGGCAGGCTGACTTTATGAACCTACAAAACAACACTATCACGCACTTCAGAACCTCTGATGTATCGTCTGGAGTATATCTCCAAGATATGTGTGTCTCAACAGGAGTACAAAACACAACAATCATGAACAATGTCTTCAATAATTGTGCAGCGGGAGTATTCTTCGAAAGAACAGCGTACTCATCATACCACGCTTCAAGTTATTGGGGTGCTGATGGCGCTATTGTAGAGGGTAACACCTTCCACAACGGAAATTATCTCGACGTCTGGTTCTACTTGAACTCATACGCAGATAATGTAATTGTGAGAAACAACCAGTTTACTGGAACAGGATCTCCGGATTACAACATCTACACGCAAGACAGAACTACGGTTGGATTGTTGATTGAAGGTAACACGCTATCAAGCGGTGAAGAGCCGATTTACATGCGTGGTGGTCTTGATTGGAAGATTATGAATAACACAGTATACGGTGACGGAGATGCATCCCATGCAGGTATTGCAGCAAGAAACGGTTACGGTGTAATCGATGGTAACACCATGGTTGATACAGACGGTGGAATTCTGATTGACGGAATCACTTTCGGATACACAGTAAACATCACTAACAATGATATCTCACAATCAGCAGGACGCACAGCGCCTTCTGCAGTGGGTATCTGGGCTGAAGACTGTGGAACAGCAACCGTGAATACTGGTGGTAACTCAATCAGCATCATGGAGAACGCTCTGGTCACTGATGGTTGTGACGTTGTAGATACAGGTTCTACATACACTGCACTAGGCGGCGCTGGTGGAACTGTTTACTCAATACAGATTCTGGCGAGCACCTTCTCACCATCTAATCTATCCATAAACGAGGGCGACTCTGTGCGATGGAGATCTGTTGAATACTACAACACGAACGATCCTCACACCGTAGTTGCTAACGATTCTACATGGGGTAGTGGTGGCGAGCTGAACCTAGGTCAGACATACGTCAAGACCTTCAGCACTGCAGGCACATACGACTACTATTGTTCGAAGCACCCATCAATGTACGGTACAATTACTGTTAATGCAGGTTCTGGAAACAGTTTCTCATCGACAGGTCTGAACATTCAGGGTACAACTGATGAAATCACACTAGATGGAACATCTGTATCCGGATTCGAAACATCAGTCGAGCAATACGGTGGAGATCTAACAATCAAGGGAGATGCAATCATCTCTGGCGGTGACTACGGTGTTTACATCGAAGACACTGACATGGTTGTAAACGGTGCTAGAATGTCTGGCGACTCTACTGGAACTGGTGTTTATGTTACAGGAGCATCCTCGTTTGATGCAACTGACATGGACACATTCGGTCTAATTGGATTGGATATCGATGCCGTAGACTTCAGATGGAACGGTGGTAATTCAGGAGCAACCACAGCAGTAAATGCCGACGGTGGTTCAGAAGGATCAGTAGAGAACGTAACATGGGCGGATGTAACAACACAGATTAACGCTGGTGCATACGTAACAGTAACATCAGTCGGTAACAGCCTAGATGCGTCCAAACTAATCCTGGACACCACCGCAGTTATTCACGAAGGTAACTTGCTGAACTTGAACGTCACCCACAAGGGTGGCGACGCATCAGACGTTGGACTACTAATCAAGTCCACTGATGGAGCACAAGCAGCATACGTGTCCCCTGGATACAGAAACACATTCGTGAATGTTGATGGTGACATGGATGAATGGTATGGTAACGTTAAGAACCCATCCGATGATGCAATGCCTGGTGTAATGTCGAGCGATTCCAATGGAGAGGACTTCCTTGCCACATGGGATGCTAACAACCTACACCTTGCACTAACTGGTGTTGACATGACATCCGCTGACTTGCAAATCTACATCGATTCAAGCACTGGAGGAGACACAACTGGACAAAGCTGGTATGTCTCTCACTCTCTGCCATTTGCAGCAGACTACGTCTTCTGGGCAGAGGATGGTAACACCGGCAACTCCGGTCTGAAGGTCAACGGATTTACAGGCTGGTCAGATGTATCTTGTAGCAACCTACAATCCTTCATTGGAACATCAATAGACACAGACAGTGATGGTGATATCAATGACGATACTGAGATTTCCATACCATGGAGCTGTATTGGCGAACCATCCAGCAATGTCAGGATGATAGTAATCGTACAGGATGAGTCTACCGGTGAAGTAACATCAGTTCACCCAACCCAAAGTATTGCAACCGGAGCTGTTGGTCAAACCTTCAGTGAAGAATTGACAGTTCTGATGGGACACGGTGATCTTGACTCTGGTCTAGACCTACGCAACCACTTACTGATTTACAGAAGCTATGTTGGTTCCAATACTCCAACCGATGCTAAGTCTTACGACATATCTGCAAAGGTTGACGCACCATGTGCTGAAGATTGGGGAACTCTAAACAACGTAGACATGAGTGTTAACGTGGATGAAGAAATCGACATAAAGCGTGCATGCCCGGTCATACAGAATCTAGTGGACATTACTGTTAACGAAGACAGTGGTGCATACACACTGACTCTACTGGACAAGGCTGACGACGTACAGGACGAAGAGAGCACTTTGGCGTGGACTGTTGCTGATGACGCAGATCCTTCACAAAGCCCAAGCATGCTTCTTGACAGCGGATTGAATGGTCAAACAATGACTATCACCCCTGACAACGACCAGTTCGGTACCTACACCTTCCACTTTGGTGTTGAAGATAGCCACGGTCTAACAGACAGTGAGACAATTGTGTTCACAGTAATCAACGTCAACGACGCACCGATTATCTGTAACTCTGAGCGCTCCGACTGTATGCCAGTCTTCGCCGACGACGGCGCAGGCAACTTGAACGTCCTAGACGAAGGATTTGGAAGTGTTAGCAAGGTCCTTGGATCTGCTGCAAACGCAACAGGTTCCTACGTGATTGACATGGCAAGTAACGATATGGCAAACGAGCAGACTCAAGTGTACACATGGGGCGCTTCTATCAAGACTGACAACGTCAGTGTCGAGCCATACTGGGTACAGAAGAAGTTCGCTAGCGTTTCAGCACTGTTTGCTGAGGCTGGTGCAGCGGTAACTGCAAACGGAGGATTCCAGGACATTGCAATGACTGGAGACCCAGTTGCATGGGCTGCGGCTAACGCAAACGGTTCATACACGCTACCGACTCTAAACGACGTTGCTCTGCTCACTTACCTGCTAGCACAGAACGGCTGTGGATCAGTTTGGTATCAGGAGTACATGGATTCGAGCGGTAACAAGGTAACAGCTGTTCGCTCAGATGACGGTTGTGACAGTACAATTGATGCTAATGCGATTGTATACAACTCGATGAACTACACCGACTTCTGGAGTGTTGCATACGGTGTTGATGTTACATCATTCGACACAACATGGGACGAAATCTTCCCGAACGGTTACTCTACCACCGGTGGATATGACCCATGTCCAGCATTCTCTGTATCGGTAGTCAACAATGAGTTGACAATCATCGAAAACCAGGCGAATGAACTTGGCGGCGAGTGTACTATTGTACTGACTCTGAACGACGACGGTGGTTACTGTGCTAATGCATACTTAGGACGCACTGCTGATATCAAGGCAGCATGTGTATCTTACACATGGCTAGTCGATTACCCATACGAGGTAGCACCTGGTGTCACTGTTGCTGTAACAGGTTGTTACAACATCTACACCAACAGCCTAATTCCTCCATTCCTACCAGATGGAACACCAACTGGCATGACTGAGGACGTTTGTCTGGCTTACGCATGGGTAGGAGAAAACACAGATGCTACACCTTACGAGGTAACATTTGCAGTTACTCCAGTCAATGACGCACCTGAAGTATTGGATTGGAATCGCCAGACAGGCGTTGTAATCTCTGACGGAAATGGAGAAGTTCCAAACTTCCCATGGAAGGTAACTTTGACTGAGGATGATGAGAACGTAGACAACTTGACCTACGACCTATCTGCAATGAAGCACGATAACGACCATGTGGATGCTGATCTAGTATGGAGCATTGTCAAGGCAGACACTTGTGACTATGAGAACTACTTCTCTGCTACAATCGTCGGTGATGACATCGTCTTTGACTTGATTAAGGATGCAACAACCAATGCACCAGAGTGGGAACGTGACTACCTGAACAACGGTGGTATCCATCAGAAGAACCCACTATCCGGTGAGTTCTGTCCGATAACTCTGTACCTACATGACACTGAGACTGCGCCTAGCTACATACCAAATTATGATATGAGCACTGCGAACTATCAGCAAGGTGAAGACAGTGTTACTCTGTACGTCCGTGTTGACAATGTCGCTGAAAACGTGCCAGATTACTTCTTTGATGCATCTGCTCGCTTCGACTACAACCAGGTTTCAAACATCATGCCTAAGACAATGGTTCCAACTACTGTGACCATTGGACACGGTGGAGATGAAGGTCCGTACAATTATGACCACATGCTAGAAGTTACCTTCTACAGTAACGGTTACAACAGTACAGACCCAACCGCTGAAGGATATGTCAACCTAGGTACTCAGTACGTCACACCACCAGCATACGGTGAGACCTTAGAAGTGACAGACATGGTCTACATTACATCGACAACATCCAGAATCTGGGTTGAACTTGATGTCCTGACCTGTGTTGACGAGAACTGTGACATGACAGCATCTCCAGAAGATCGCTACTTCGGTTACGCATTCCCACATGCTCACGCTTGTATCAAGAGCGATGGCACACAGGGAACTGCATGGAGCTGTCCTGGTGAAGTCGGTAGTTCGAGCGTTGATGAAGATGGTAACCCATCTCCAGTAACACTAGAGAACAAGCGCCGACCAATGCTAGAAGACCAAGACTGGTGTAACAACCTGATGACAACATTGGGTAACGGATCAGACTGTGCTCAGCCACGAACATTTGGTAAGACTACAATTGGTACCAACCAAGAACTACCAACTGTTGTAAGACTAATTGGAACTGCAGATGTACCGTCGTTCGCACCAACACTGATTGCTATCAGCGCTGCTGGTCTATTCGTCAGTGCACTGGTTCTACAGAGCCGCCGTGACGAAGAGCAGGAAATCCTTGAAGAGATGACTCTAGAGGATGATGAGCAAGCAGTGAGCCCTGTCATAGCAACCATTCTGATGGTCGCAATTACAGTGGTTCTATCTGGTGTAATCTACGTCTGGGCATCTAGTTTGGCAGATACAAGTGCCAAGGGTGTTCCTCGAATGACATTTGATGTTGATTCGAGCCAGGCTAGTGACGATAATGGGTTCCACCGCATCATGGTTACAGGTAGTCAAGTCGAACTGGCTACTCAGGCTATCGTCGTGACATTTGAGTACACAGACGTGTCTGGTCAAACTGTAACAGAGCAGTACAACCTTGCAGATCCAACAGTATACGGTTTCTTCCCAGGAAACTCTCCTAGCATGGTCACATTTGGTGACTCTGTAGGAAGTGAGGGTGGAGCCGTCAAGTCAAGTCTAGATACTGGTGACACTATCTTCGTCCGCACAACAGATGCTGAAGGTAACTTGCTAGAGAATTTGTACATAGACATCAGCTACGTTCCAAACAACGGAGTAGGTGCAGTACTCAGAACCTGGACTAACCTTTGATACGGTTGAGAACTAATCACATCTCATCCTCCCCTCGGGGAGGGTGGGATGTCTTTAGCACGCAGAAAATACCTACCTCCCAAGGGAGGTAGGGGATGCCCCACAAAGGAGTGTGGCCCCGGGATTATCTCCCGGGGCCCTCCCCTCTGTAACCAAAAATC
>MDTG01092007.1_pt1 | contig 25126 bp, 23 predicted proteins | sample 811421 | NCBI WGS metagenome assembly MDTG01 (sample SAMN05326645, study PRJNA326480) | marine metagenome | isolation source: seawater | place: Pacific Ocean: South East | collected 2011 | reverse complement strand
CTGGCCGTATCCCAGGCAACCTGTGCGGCTGCGCGGACCCGCGTAGCGGGCGGATATGTAGGGGGTCTTTTGTTTTGGTGCCTTTTATTTGGACAAGCAAATAAAAGACACTCGCGCTGCAGCGCGAAATCGGGCCAAACCATTCTCGAAAGCGTTCCGACTCGCACGGTCAGCCTAAGCGACAGCATTCCAGCTCAAAAAAACCAGAACTTGCCAAATACCGTAAGCTACTGACCCGTAAGAGCTTTAAAAATCCAATGCCCCCCAACGCGAACCAACTTACAGCAACACAATACGCTGAGCTGACTCTGGCCGGCGAGCGCCTGGTGCTACGCGGCGATCACAGCGTGTTCTGGCCGGGCGAGGCCACGCTGTTTGTAGCCGATACGCATTTCGGCAAGTCGGGCGTGTTCCGGCGCCAGGGCCTGAATGTGCCCACGGGCACGACCGAGGCCGATCTGGCGCGCCTGGACAACGCGCTGGCCGAGACCGGGGCAGCGCGCCTGGTGGTGCTGGGCGATTTCGTTCATGCGCCGCCGGCGGCCGATGAACCCTGGCTGGCGCGGTTTGCGGCCTGGCGAGCGCGCCACGCTGATATCGAAATCATCGTCACGCGCGGCAATCACGATCGCGTGAAGCATCTGCCGATGGATCTGGATATTGACTGGCAGCCCGGCGCACGCTTGATGGGGCCGTTCATCTGCCAGCACGAGCCGGGGGGTGACGCACGCGGGCCGGTGCTGGCCGGGCATGTGCATCCAGTGGTGCGCCTGGGCTCGGGCGCGGACGGGGCGCGCCTGCCCGTATTCTGGCGCCACGGCAACGGGCTGATGCTGCCGGCGTTCTGTAGTTTCGCCGGCGGTGGGCGGGTGTCGCCGGCGGCCGGCGATCGGATATTCGTGGTCGCGGACGGCGAAGTCATCGAGGCGAGCCTGGGTGGCTGAAATACAGGCTCGCCGCGCAGGCCCGGCCTCGGTAGAATCACAGCCATGTTGATCGCGATTATTGTCGGGGCGCTCATAGGCGCCTCTTTCATGGGGTTCTCGGGTGGCCTGCTGGGCGCCGTGGCCGGTTTCTGGGTTGTCCAGATGATGGCCATGGCCACGCGCCGCGGCAAGCTGGGGGCCATCCAGAACCAGTTCCTGAGCTCGACGTTCGCCGTGATGGGCGCGCTGTGCAAGGCCGATGGCCAGGTCACCCGCGACGAGATCCGCGTGGCCGAGGAACTGTTCACGCGCCTGCGCATGTCCGATGAGCAGAAGACCAAGGCACGCGAGGCGTTCAATCGCGGCAAGGCCGATGAATTCGATCTTGACGCTGAGGTGGCTGCGTTTCGCCAGACTGCCCGTGGCCAGCGCGCGCTGCACCAGATGTTCCTGCAGGTGCAGATCGCCGCGATTGCGGCCGATGGCAAGGTCAGCGACGCCGAACACGAGATGCTCATGCGCGTGGCCCGGGGGCTGGGCCTGTCCGAAGGCGAGATCCGCCAGCTGGAGGCAATGCTGGGCATGCGCGGCGCCGCCGGCGGCGGATTCGGCGGTCAGACCTCGGGCGACGGCATGGGCTCGAAGGCCGGTGTGTCCAAAGAGGATCAGATCAGCCAGGCCTATGACGTACTGGGCGTGGACTCGGACGCCTCCGACGCCGACGTGAAGAAAGCCTATCGCCGTCAGATGAGCCAGAACCATCCGGACAAGCTGGCGGCCAAGGGCATGCCCGAAAGCATGCGCGAGATGGCCGAGCAGAAGACACGCGAGATCGGCGCGGCCTATGAGCGTATCTGCGAGGCTCGCGGCATGAATTAGCCGGTTGCGAGCGGCGGCGTGCGCCCGGCGTCGGCCAGCAGGCGCTCGATGAGCCAGTGCAGGGCGCGCCCGGTTTCGCGCTCGTGCCAGAGCAGATAGGTCGGCCGGGGCGGGGCTTGACGCGCGGTCCGGCGCGCGATGAGCCGGCCGTCGGCCAGGGCGTCGCTCACCCAGGCGCTCGGGCAGTAGCCCACGCCGAGCCCGGCCTCGATGGCCTCGATCTTGGCACGCATGGTGGATACCGTCAGCCGTGGCTGGCCGTCGAGCAGATTGCCGCTTCGTTCGTTGAAGTGCCGGGCACTGTCGGCCACCACCAGCGCGCGATGGGCCAGCAATTGATCGTCGTCCACGGGTTGGCTGCTCGCGGCCAGCGGGTGATCCGGCGCACAGCAGAACACGAAATCCAGTGTGTCGAACGCCATGCGTTGAATGCCGGCATGCGCCGGTGGGTCGGTCACGCCCACCGCCAGATCCACCCGGCCATCGATCAACGCTTCCCAGCTGCCGGCCAGCACTTCTTCACAGGCCACGAGATCAGTGCGCGGATGCGCGGCCTGAAAAGCAGCGATCAGCGGCCATACCCGGGCGGGCGCAACGGTGGCATCAAAGGCCACACGCAGCTCGGGCTCCCAGCGATCGCCGAGACGTCGTGCGGCCACGCCCAGCGCCCGCGTTGCGGTGAGAATACGCCGACCCTCATCGAGAACGAGGCGTCCGGCCGGCGTCAGCACGGCGCGATGACCGCTGCGATCGAACAGTGCGACACCGATTTCCGATTCAAGTTGACTGATCGTATACGACACCGCCGAAGGCACCCGATAAAGAGCGGCTGCCGCAGCTGCGAAGCTGCCGTGACGATCGATGGCATCGATCGTTTCCAGAGCGTCGAGACGGATCGGTCCAGTCATGGCGGATGCAGGCACGAGTCGTTCAGTCAATTTGAATGACTATGCCAGAACGGCTCGCTATCGGTGGATAGAGGAACTCGCTACTGTCATGGCGTGGATTTCACCGATGCCGGCCCTGTATGCCGGCGACAAGGAGCCGAACGCGATGAAAAAGATTCTGGTGCTCTATTACTCCATGTACGGGCATATCGAAACGCTGGCACAGAGCGTTGTCGACGGGGCCAACAGCGTTGAAGGCGTTGAGGTCACGCTCAAGCACGTGCCGGAAACCATGACGGCAGAGGCGCTCGAAAACGCCGGGGCGAAAGGCATGACTGCCGGCGAAGAGGCCCGACCGGACGAGCTGGCCGAGTACGATGCCATCGTGTTCGGCACGCCCACGCGCTTTGGCAACATGGCCGGACAGATGCGCACGTTTCTGGACCAGACCGGCGGGCTGTGGGCCAACGGCAAGCTGGTCAACAAGTTCGCCACGGTCTTCACCTCGAGTGCGACCGGCGCAGGCAACGAGACGACCATCACCTCGTTCTGGAATACGCTGGCCCACCACGGCATGTTGATCGTGCCGGTCGACTATGCCGGGGCGACGGAGTTGTTCGATATCTCTGAAGTGCGCGGCGGTTCGCCGTACGGCGCTTCAACGCTGGCCGGGGGCGACGGCTCGCGCCAGCCCACGGACAAGGAACTGGCTATCGCACGTTACCAGGGCGAAAAGATGGCCCGTCTGAACGCCCGCATGAGCAACGGCTGATCGCCGACACGGGGCCATCGCGCCAATGCGCTCGAGGCCGCTCGCTGGGCGGCCTCGGGCTACAACGAGCGATCCGGGCGGTTCATCACCGGCTGCACGAATGGGGCCCACGGCGTGTATCAACGAATTCCGTGCTGTCCGGCCGAGATCAATCGCCTCCGGGCGGCCTATGCCCGCCGATGCTGATATCGGGCCTGTCATCGGATATTGGTATCGCCCGGGATAAGCCAGCAGCCGACGTTGAGGTGCCGGCCGGCCTCTAGGCGCTTGTCGTGATCGCGCTCCGCGTAGTCGGTACGTCGGCTGTGGATAAGGCCGGTTCGGCCGGTTCGGCCGTTCGCTGGCGTCGTTTCCGGCGCGTGCCGCGGTCAGCCGGGCCGTTTGCGGCCGCGTCATTGAAGTTTCTCGCAGCCGATATAAAAGGTTGCAAACAACCTTTTTCGAGGTATCGGCATAAACGTATCGTTCTGAAAGTAAAGCGTTTTCGATACATTCGGCGTATGCCTTGAGCACCATCGGGCGACCGATCGGACGCCGAGCGGGCATGGCTCCGCTTGGTCTTCGGTTTTTAGACACTCATGTTATAAACACACGCTGAATTCAAATTAACCAGCCCTGTGTATGAGTGATACTGAGCCACAGAAGGCGGGGATCAACCCTCCTGTCTTCTTCCCATCTGTGATCGTAGTATCACTGTTGGTACTGTTTGCCGCGATCATGCCCGAGCAGGCCAATACCGTGTTTTCGGCCACTCAGTCGTGGCTGATCAACACCTTCGGATGGTTCTATCTGGCCTCTGTCGGGTTCTATCTTGTCTTCTGTATTTTCCTGGCTCTGTCACGCTACGGCTCTTTCAGGCTAGGCCCGGATCACAGCGAACCGGAGTTCTCTTATACCTCTTGGTTCGCGATGCTGTTCTCGGCGGGCATGGGCATCGGCCTCATGTTCTACGGGGTGGCCGAGCCGGTGCTGCATTATGCCAATCCGCCCACCGGGGAAGGCGGCAGCACGCCAGAGGCCGCCAAAGAGGCCATGCGGATCACCTTTTTTCATTGGGGGATTCATGCCTGGTCGATCTATGCGGTCGTTGGCCTGGCGTTGGCGTACTTCAGTTTCCGTCGTGATCTGCCGTTGCGTATCAGCTCAGCGCTTTATCCGTTCATCGGCAAGCGAATCTCAGGGCCAATCGGTAACGTCGTCGATATTCTGGCGGTGTTCGGTACGTTGTTTGGCGTTGCAACCTCGCTGGCCTTCGGAGCCCAGCAAGTCGCATCAGGTGTGAATTTCCTGTTCGGCGTGCCGGATTCCTACCTTACCCAAGTGGTGATCATCGGCGTAATCACGGCGATGGCTACGGTTTCGGTTGTGGCCGGTCTAGACGGCGGTATTCGTCGCTTGTCGGAGTTCAACCTGTACCTGGCCGGCGCGCTGTTGCTGTTCGTGATCGTGTTCGGACCGACGCTGTATATCTTCCAGACGCTGTCGCAGAACATCGGCGCTTACGTCTCGGCTATCCCGTCGATGACGTTCAACTCTTACGCCTACACCGGTGGCGAAGAAGCCCAAAGCTTCATGAGCGGCTGGACGTTGTTCTACTGGTCGTGGTGGATTTCCTGGTCGCCGTTCGTGGGCATGTTCATCGCGCGGGTCTCGCGTGGTCGCACGATTCGCGAGTTCGTCTCGGGCGTGCTGCTGGTGCCGGTTGGCGCCACCGCGCTCTGGATGACCGCTTTCGGCGATACCGCGTTGCACCTCGTCATGGTCGACGGGGCTCAGAACCTGCTGGACGCGGTCAATGCCAACGTGTCGACGGCGCTGTTCGTCTTTCTTCAGGAGTTTCCATGGACCATGGTGACTTCGGTTCTGGCCACGGTGCTGGTGGTGACTTTCTTTGTCACGTCTTCGGACTCGGGCTCGCTTGTCATCGATATCCTGACGGCTAAGGACGGCGACGAATCGCCGGTCTGGCAACGTGTCTTCTGGGCGGTTTCCGAGGGCGTGGTCGCTCTGGTACTGCTGTTTGCCGGCGGACTGGGCGCGCTGCAGGCGGCCTCGTTGGCTTCGGCTCTGCCGTTCACGGTCATCATCCTAATAATGGCCGCCGGGCTGTATAAATCGCTGTCGATCGAGGCCGTCAAACAGGACTCGATGCGCCATATGATGAACACGCCATCCAACGTTTCATCGAGCGCTAACGGCAACTGGGAGCGTCGTCTTGAGACGCTGATGTCCTCGCCGCGCAAGAACCAAGTCGAGAAGTTCTTGAACGAAACGGTCAAACCGGCCATGGACGAAGTCGCGGCCAAGTTCGAGGAGTCGAACCTGTCGGTCAGCGTCGAGCTGGGCGAGGATCGCTGCTATATCGATGTGGATCACGGCGCCGAGATCGATTTCGTCTACGGCGTGCGGGCCCGGCGCTTTGCGGCACCGTCATTCGCGATGGGCGGCTTCCTTGGCAAGCGCGGCAAGAATGAGCAGAACCGCGATCGCTCGCATTATCGGGCCGAGGTCTATCTGCGAGAAGGCGGCCAGCAGTACAACGTGGTCGGCTACACCAAGTCGCAGCTCATCGGCGACATCCTGGATCAGTACGAGAAGCATCTGCACTTTCTGCATCTGATGCGCTGATCCGTATCACGCATTCTGCGTGATGACACGACACCCGGCGTCTGGCTCAGACGTCGGGTGTTTTTCATGGGCGATCGGTTATCCTTGGCCTCCGGTTTGTCATGCCGCGCTACGAGCGCCCACGTTCATGGAACGCAACCCATTGGCCATGTCGTCCGTGCCGCCCATGATCAAGTGGCTCTTGATCGCCAACGGGCTGGGTTTCTTGGCCAAGATCTACATGCCGCAGTTCGTGATCCTGAACTTCGCGCTGTGGCCGTTGGGCAACTTTCCCGTCGCCCAGACGGATCTGTCGGTCGGCTTTTCGCCCTGGCAGCTCGTCTCGTACGCTTTTCTGCATGCCAACGTCGGGCATCTGTTCTTCAATATGTTCGGGCTTTGGATGTTCGGCCGTGTCTTGGAGCAGGTCTGGGGCGGGTATCGGTTTCTGGCGTTCTACGCGGTCTGTATCGTCGGGGCAGCGATCACCCAGCTTGTAGTGGTGTCGTTTTTCGATACCGGACCGATCGCGCCGACCGTCGGGGCCTCGGGCGGTGTGTTCGGGGTGTTGCTGGCTTTCGGCATGATGTTTCCCGAGGCCCGCGTCATGCTTCTCATTCCGCCGATTCCCATGAAAGCGAAATTCTTCGTGGTGGGCTACGGCGCGCTGGAATTGTTTTTCGGTGTGACCGGCACGCAATCGGGCGTGGCCCATTTCGCGCATCTGGGCGGCATGGTGTTCGGGTTGGGACTGTTGTTGTACTGGCGCAGCCAGGGCCGGCTGCGCAACTAGCGCAACGGCTGCGCCGTCGCGCCGCGTAGGCGCGATGGGCCCTCGATTCATTCGCTGCGCTGCGGCGTAGCCTTCGCGAGATGTCATGAACGATCATCTGCTGCATCGCCTGTTCGGCTTCATCTGTGCTTCGGCCGGATTGGTCATTGCCATCACCGGGGCCATGTTCTGGCTTCATCCGCCGGATTTCCCCATCGCGGCGTGGGGGCTGGTATCACTGATCGTGGGCGGGGGGGCCGTACTGGCAGCGGGTATCGGCGTGGTATTCAAGCAGGCCTGGGCACGGCTAGTGATGGCTGGCTTGGCCGCGTTTGGCGTGTTGGCCGCGCTGGCTGGCGTCGGGCGAGCGCTTTTAGCGGGAAATCTGGCTGCCAGTATCATCGTGCTCACGGCTGTGATGCCGATGGTGATGATCATCGCGGTCATGATCGAACTGGGCCGCAGCCCGACGGCCGACCAAGAGCAGTAACGCCCGGGCCGACCGGCCCGGGCTACAGTGTCTAGACGCTGACGTTGCGCTTGACGTCGATGTTGCCACGGGTTGCGTTGGAATAAGGGCAGACTTGATGGGCCTTTTCGACCAGATCGTCGGCGGTGCTCTGATCCAGGCCCGGCAGGTGGATGTTGAGGGTCACTTCGATGCCGAAGGCGTCACCCATCGGGCCGATGCCGACTTCGCCGGTGACCGAATGGTCGGCCGGAAGATCGATCTTGTGCTTGCCGGCCACGACCTTCATCGCGCCGAGGAAGCAGGCGGAATAGCCCGCGGCGAACAGCTGCTCGGGGTTGGTGCCATCACCGCCGGCCCCGCCAAGCGCCTTGGGCGTTGCGAGTTTCAGATCCAGCGTATTGTCGGCGCTCGTGGCACGCCCGTCACGACCGCCCGTGGCGGTGGCTTGTGCGGTATAAAGAATCTTGTCGACTGCCATGGATGGCTCCTGATGCGATGAGATCAGGTATGAAGCTGGCACAAAGAACAATTGTGCGCAATACAAATCGATCCGGCGATGGATCGGCTCTGTCTGATTAAGAGGTGTGATGCCATGAGGCTGCCTTCAAGTGTTTATGTGTTACCCGCAGCCGCTTTGACGCTGGCGGCAGCGCTTCTGGCCGGGTGTGCCTCGGGTCCGGTCTATCGCGCTGCGCCGGCGCCCGGCGACTACGGCTATCGCGACACCCAGCTCACCGCGCAGCAGTTCTGGGTCAGCTTTGCCGGCGATTCGGGCGTGGCACGCGAGACCGTCGAGAATTTCGCGCTGTTCCGGGCTGCAGAAGTCGCGATCGCCCACGGCGCGCCCCGGTTTCAGGTCACCTCACGCGAGACCGCGCCGATCACCTCGTACAGCGATTACGGCCCGTCGGCCAACGTGGGATATGGGTGGGGTTTTCCCTACTGGGGCACCGGCATCGGTTACAGCACGGGCGGCGCGTCACGCACACGCTATGAAACGAGTCTGCTGATTCGTATCGGCCCCGATGTGCCTGCCGGAGCCGCCGATGTGTTCGATGCCCGTGAAGTCAAGGCCAACCTCGCTGCTATGGTGGCCGCACGCCAGACGTGATCGGATCGGCCATGGCGGCCGGGCGTGCGCCTAACGTCGGATGCATTGCGCACAACGCTTTGCGTATGCTTGATCACAGAAAACTTTCGACCAACGGATAACTTATGGCCGACAACAAGATCGAATCCGTATTGAAGGAAAATCGGGTCTTCGAGCCGCCGCGACAATTCGTCGAGGACGCCGCGCTCAAGCCCGCAGACGTCGAGGCGCTCTACAGCGCGGCCGAAGCCGACCATGAAGGCTTCTGGGCCGATCAGGCGCGCAAGCACCTGGATTGGCACAAGGATTTCTCCACCACGCTGGACGACACCAACGCACCGTTCTTCAAGTGGTTCACCGACGGCAAGATCAACGTTTCCTACAATTGCCTGGATCGACACTTGTCTGCCAAGGCCGACAAGACCGCCATCATCTTCGAAGCCGATGATGGCAGCGTCGAGCACATCAGCTACGCCGATCTGCATGCTCGGGTGTGTCGCTTTGCCAACGCCCTGAAGGCCAAGGGTCTGGCCAAGGGCGATCGCGCGGTCATCTATCTGCCCAACGTGCCCGAGGCCACCATTGCCATGCTGGCCTGTGCACGTATCGGCGCGATCCATTCCGTGGTCTTTGGCGGATTCTCCGCGCCGTCGCTGCGTGACCGGATCGACGACGCCGAAGCCAAGATGCTCATCACCGCCGACGGCAACTATCGCGGTGGCAAGCTCATCCCGCTCAAGGAGGTTGCTGACAAAGCGCTCTCCGAAGGCTGTGAATCGATCGATTCGGTGGTCGTGCTCAAGCGCTCGGGTGCCGATGTCGAGATGCACGACGGGCGCGATGTCTGGTGGCACGATGTCGTCGACGGCCAGTCGGACGAGTGCGAGCCGGAATGGGTGGATGCCGAACATCCGTTGTTCATCCTCTATACCTCGGGGTCGACCGGCAAACCCAAGGGCATCCAGCACGCCAGCGCCGGTTACCTGCTGGGCTCGGTGACGACCTGTCGCTGGGTCTTTGATCTGGGCGACGATGATGTCTTCTGGTGCACCGCTGACGTGGGGTGGATCACAGGGCATACCTACATCACCTACGGGCCCACCGCCTGTGGTGCGACCCAGGTCATGTTCGAGGGCGTGCCGACCTACCCCGAGCCGGATCGGTTCTGGAAGATGGTCGATACCCACCAGGTCACCATCTTCTATACCGCCCCGACCGCGATCCGGGCGCTGATGAAGCACGGCGACGAATATCCGAAGCGCCACGCGCTGGACAGCCTCCGGGTGCTGGGGACGGTCGGCGAGCCGATCAACCCGGAAGCCTGGATGTGGTATCGCCAGGTCATCGGTCACGAGCGCTGCCCGATCGTGGATACCTGGTGGCAGACCGAGACCGGCGCGCACATGATCACGCCGATCGCCTCGTACACAGCCACCACGCCGGGGAGTGTCACCCACGCGCTGCCGGGCATCGAGGCCGATATCCTCGACGAGTCCGGCGAGCGGGTCACCGATGCCGGCGCCGGCGGTGTGCTCGTGATCAAGAAACCCTGGCCCTACATGCTGCGCACGATCTGGGGTGACCCGGATCGCTACAAGGAAACCTATTTCGGCATGTACGATGCCCACACGTATGTGGCCGGCGATTCGGCCCAGCGTGATGACAAGGGCTATTTCCGTATACTGGGCCGGATCGACGACGTGGTGAACGTCTCCGGGCATCGTCTGGGAACCATGGAGGTCGAATCGGCCCTGGTGGCCCATGAAGCGGTGGCCGAGGCCGCGGTCGTGTCGCGTCCGCATGACGTCAAGGGCGAGGCGATCGTGGCCTTCATCATCCTCCAGGATCGTGAGGGTGACGAGCAGTTGGCATCAGACTTGCGTGACTGGGTGGCAGAACAGCTGGGGGCGATCGCCAAACCGGAGGAGATCCGTTTTGCCGATGGCCTGCCCAAGACCCGTTCGGGCAAGATCATGCGCCGTCTGCTGCGCACGGTCGCCCGCGGCGACGAGGTCACGCAGGACGTCTCGACGCTGGAAAACCCGCAGATCCTGGATCAGCTTCAGGCCAAAGGCACCTGATCTGATTCCATACCCGTGTTAGGGGGTGGCCGGCCCGGCCGTGACGTACGTCATGATCGGTGTCCGGCCTTTTTTGCGTCCAACGTTCGGGGCATCGGCGTATCGCGGCCCGCGTCTGCTAGCCTCTGATCTCATCGATGTCCAAGCAGGTCGCGTGCATGAGCGAAGAAGTGATCATTGCCGGTGCGTATCGCACCGCCATAGGGCGTCTGTCGGGCACGCTGGCCGGCATGAGCGGCGTGGACATGGGCTCGGCGTTGATTCGTCAGTCGTTGACGCGTCTGGACCTGGCGCCTGGCGCCGTGGACAGCGTGATCCTCGGCCAGGTGCTGAGCGCCGGCGCCGGCCAGAACCCGGCCCGCCAATCCACGATCCGGGCCGGGCTGGCCCAGAGTGTGCCCGCAGTCACGGTCAATCAGGTCTGTGGCAGCGGGCTGGCGGCGATCATGATGGCGGCCCGTGAGGTCGCCCTTGGCGAGTCGCGGCTCGTGATCGCCGGCGGACAGGAATCCATGAGTCAGGCGCCGCATCTATTGCCCGGCTCACGCACCGGCCATCGCATGGGCGACTGGCCGCTGGTGGATGCCATGATCCGCGACGGCCTGTGGGATGCCTTCAACGATTACCACATGGGGCGTACCGCCGAGAACGTCGCCAACAAGTATCGAATCTCGCGGGCCGAGCAGGATGCGTTCGCGGCCGGCTCGCAGCAGCGCGCCGAAGAGGCCGCCAAGCACGGCGTGTTCGAGTCGGAGATATTGTCGTTGTCCGTGCCACAGAAACGCGGTGATGCCATCGGTTTTGCACGTGATGAAAGCCCCAGGCCCGGCGTGACCCCCGAGCGCCTGGCCGAACTCGAGCCGACCTTCACGCGCGATGGCACGGTCACCGCCGGCAATGCCTCGGGGCTCAACGATGGCGCTGCGATGGTGGTGGTGACCACGCCGGCCGAGGCCGAGCGCCGTGGACTGGTGCCGTTGGCGCGTATCGCGGCCCATGCCAGCGTGGGTGTGGACCCCGCGCTGATGGGGATCGGGCCCGTGCCGGCCAGCCAGGCCTGTCTGGCGCGGGCCGGCTGGCAGGTCGCCGATCTGGATCGGATCGAGCTCAACGAGGCCTTTGCGGCACAGGCGATCGCGGTGAATCGTCAGATGGATTGGCCGGCCGAGCGGGTCAACGTCAACGGCGGGGCCATCGCACTGGGCCATCCGATCGGTGCCTCGGGCGCACGGATCGTGGTCTCGTTGATTCACGAGCTGTGGCGCAGCGAGTCGACCGGCGGGCTGGCCAGCCTGTGTGTCGGCGGCGGCCAGGGGCTGGCCGTGGCGCTCGAACGGCCGGATTAGTCGGCGATGCGACGTGTCAGGGCGTCCGTGGAGGGCGCGCGGCCAAGCGTGGCCTGCAGGGTCTGCCAGGCCAGCACCAGCTGGTAGCGGGCACGGCGGTAATCGCTTTCGCGCTCGGCAGCCCGCGTTTCGGCTTCCACGAGCTGTGAAATCGTCGCGCGTCCGGCGCTGCGCTGGGCGCTCAGCGTCTCGCGCCGGGCGATCGCGCTCTCGCGGCCCAGCCGGGCCACGACCAGCTGGGTCAGCGCGGTGCCGTAGTCGTCGCGGGCCCGCCGCACGGCCAGCGTGATCTCGTTGATCGTGGCCCGGCGTGCGGCCACGAGCGCGGCGACTTCGGCCTCGGCCTCGCGCTTGCGGGCGATGAGCTGGCCCCCGGCGAACGGGCGCCAGGTCAGCTCGGCCCCGATACGTGCGGCACTGTCGGGCAGAAACACGTTGCCGCGGTTGACGTTATAGCTGGCCACGGCATCGATGCTCGGCAGGCGCTGCGCGGCAACGGCCTTGACCTGTAGACGCGCTGCGGCGATGCGATCACTGATGGCCGCCAGATCCGCGCGATGATCGTGGGCAGTGGCCACCAGCGTGCTCACATCGGCCAGGCGCTCGGGCGGCAGATGGGTGATCTCGCCGGGAATCACGGGATGATCGCGGCCGGTTGCCTGCCCCAGAGCCACACAGGCGGTCACGTAGTCGGCGATCGTGCGCTCGAGCCGGCCGGATGCTCGAGCCCGGGCATAGCGCACCTCGGCGACATCGCTTTTCAACGCGCGGCCCTGGGCACGCAGCTGGGTGATCTGTTCGTATTGACGGTTCAGGCGGGTGAGCAACTGGCGCCGTGCGCGCTGAGCCTGGCGCAGCGACAGGGCTTCAACATAGGCCTGCGTCGCGGCCAGACGGGCCTGCACCACGGCCCGTTCGGCGACATGCCCGGCGGCAGCGACCGTCGATGCCCGGGCCGGCGCGGCATACACCTGGGTCGCGATATCCAGCAGCGGCTGACGCAGCTCGATGGCGGCATTGAGCTGATCGCGATCCCCCAAGGGGATCGAGACATCCGGAACGGTCTGGCCCTCGGGCAGGTCGGCCGCTGTGCCCAGGTCGTCGCCAAAGGCCCGGGTATCCAGACGCGCGACCTCGCTGTTGCGCTCGGCACGGGCTCGGGCCGAGAGCGTGGGGTAGCGCCCCGCACGCCGGATACGATCGGCCGCGGCCCGGGCCGAGGCCTGTTGCTGCTGGCTGCGGGCCACCTCGGGAATCCGTCGCGCCCCCGCCAGGGCCTCGGCCAGCGAGATTGTCGGGGCCTCGGCCAATTCATCGCGCACCGGGCGCTCGGCGGCTTCGACACCGGGAAGCACGATCAACAGCCCGGCCACGAGCATGGCTGGGCCAGCCGCCCCGGGCGGTGGCTTGCCATGACGTGACGGGCCCAGCAGCAGCCGGCACAGCGCCGGCAGCACCAGCAACGTGAGCAGCGTGGCCGCGGCCAGCCCGGTGATGATCGGCCACGCCATGGGCGGCCAGAGCGTGGCCTCTGACAGCGCCAGGGGCAGCAGCCCGGCAATGGTGGTGGCCGTGGTCAACACGATCGGCCGGGTACGTCGGCGCACGGCATCGGCCACGGCGGTATCGATCGGCTGGCCCTCGGCCAGGCGCTGGTCGATGACATCGATGAGCACGATGGCGTTGTTCACCACGATTCCTGTCAGCGCGACCATGCCCAGAAGCGGCATGAAACCGAACGGAATCCCCAGCAGGAGCAGCCCGGGAATCACGCCCACGGCGGCAAACGGTGCCGTCATCAACACAAGCCCCACGCGACGAAACGAGTTGAACTGGATCAATAAGAAAAAAAGCAACAGCCCGACGCCGAGCGGGGCGGCCGAAAACAGAGCGGTATTGGCCTTGCCCGACTCCTCGGCGTTACCGCCATAGGCGATGGTCGTGCCCGGGGGCAGATCGGCGGCCGCGATCGCACGTTGCAACGGCGCCAGGACCTGGCTGTAGACCGCGTTCTCGGTCAGCTCGGTATAGACATGCGCCACCGGGCGCTGGTCATAGTGGCGGATCGAGGCCGGGGCCAGGGCCAGATGCGGGGTGGCTACCTGCATCAAGGGCACATTCGCGCCGCGATCGCCGTGTACCGTTGCGGTGGCCAGGGCCACGGGGTCGAAATCCATGCCTTCGGGGCTGACGATACGGATCGGCATCGGATCCACGTCGCCGCGATACTGTCCCACGATACGCCCGGTGCTGCGCCCGGCCAGCGTCTGGCTGATATCCACCGGTGCCACGCCAAACGCCTGGGCGATACCGCGCTGCACGTCATAGCGCAGGCTCGGGATGCCGATGCCCAGATCGTTTCGTACATCGCGTGTGCCGTCGACCTGCTCGGTCATGGCCGTGACGCGCTGGGTGGCCGCGGCCAGACGATCGGCATCGTCGTTGAACACGCGCACGGCGATCGGGGCGGGCACCACCGGGCCCTGGCCCAGGGTCCGGGCGATGAGATCGCCGTCAGCCAGATGATGGCGATGATAATCGGCCACTGCATCGATGATCGCCGCGTTATCGGCGATATCACGGGTCTTGACGACCAGACGTGCCAGATGCGGCGCGGCCGGGGCCCGGCGCAGGTTGTAAAAGAACGTCGGTCCGCCGTTGCCGATGAAGGTTTCGATGGCGCGTACATCGGCCCGTGGGCGCAGTGCGCCGGCCAGCGCCTTGGCGGCGTTTTCGGTACGGGCCAGAGCCGTACCTTCGGGCAACGACAGATCCACCACCACGACGTCACGGTCGGCCGGCGGGAAGAACTGTTGATCCAGCAGGGGCAGGGTGGCCATCGCGGCGACAAATACCGCTGCGCCGCCGAGCACCCAGACCACCGGGCGCCGCCCGGTCAGGCGGGCCAGTCGCGCGCCCAGGCGATCCAGCACGCCGCTGCGGCCGGCCCCTGCGGGCAGCAGCAGCGCGCGCGAAAGCAGCGGCGTGACGGTGAGGGCAAACAGGTAGCTCACCGACAGCGCGGTCATGATCGTGATCGGCAGCGCGCGCGTGAAATCGGCCGTGTTGCCCTGGGCCAGCAGCATGGGCACGAATGCGGCCAGCGTGGTGCCGGTGGCGGCGAACAACGGGCCGGCCAAGCTGGCGATCGCGCCGGTGGCCGCCGCGGTTGGCGTCTGGCCCTCGTTGAGCCGGGCCTGGACTTCTTCGCTCATGACGATCGCGTTATCGACCAGAATACCGAGTGCGACCACCAGCCCGATGATGGCCACCTGTTGCAGGATGCCCCCGCCCAGCGCATAGAGCGCGATCGTGGTCAGGGTGACCAGTGGCAGCAGCACGGCCACCACGACCCCCAGCCGCAGGCCCATGAACACGAACAGCACCAGCAGGATGATTGCGATCGAGGCCAGCAGATTGATCGACAATGAGGTCAGCCGTGCTTCGGTCTGGGCCGGCTGATAGAACATGATCGAGGGCTTGGCCGGGGCGATCTCGGGGGCGAAATCGGCCACGGCCTGCTTGATACGCGCGCCCAGCTCGACCGTGTTGCGCCCGCGCGCCGCCACGATCTCCAGCACCACCGCGGGCTCGCCGTCGGCCAGCACGCGAGCGGCCGGCGGCGTGGCATCGGCGATATAGACATGGGCCAGCGCGCCCAGGGGCAGGGTATCGCCGCCGGGCAAGCCGATCGCGGTCGCCCGGATCGCCGCCAGCGAGCGGTAGTCGCTGTTCACGCTGAGATTCACGCTGCGATCGTTCAGGGTGAGCTGGCCGGAATCCAGCGTCTGGTTGCTGTTGGATATATCACGGGCCAGCGTGCCCGGCGACACGCCGTAGCGGCTCATGACCGCATCGTCCAGGGCCACGGTGACCTGGCGCCCCGGATCACCGAACAGGGTGATATCGGAAATGCCGCCCACGCCTTGCAGATGCCGGCGCAGCCGCTTGGCCGCATGCGCCAGATCACGCGTGGTGCCCGGGCCGGTCAGGGCCACGACCATCAGGCTGGCATCGATGATGCGATCATCCAGCTTGGCCTGGCCCACGCCCTGCGGATAGTCGCGGGCCGCGATCTCCATCGCCCGGCGTACCCGGTCCCAGGCGGAGTCGGTGTCATAGACCGAGTCGCTCAGCTGCACGGTGAAGATGCCCACGCCCTGTCGCAGCGTGGTCTCGATATGCTCGACTTCGGACACTCCGGCGATCTCGCGCTCGAGCGGGCGCGCCACCAGGCGCTCGATCCGTCCCGGCGCGGCCCCGGGGAAGGCCACCGTGATGAGCCCGGCGCGATAGGGAAACGACGGATTCTCTTGCCGATCCATCTGCATGTAGGCGGCGATGCCGGCCAGGGCGAAGACCGTGACGAGGGCAGCGATCAGCCGGCTCTGGCCGAGAATATGCCGGCTCCACTCAGTCATCGTCAGGTCCGAGGCGACGTATTGTCTGTCCGTCGCTCAGATGTGACAGCCCGGCGACGGCCACGGCATCGCCGGCGGCCAGATCGCCGGTGACGCGGACACGTCCGTCGACCAGTGCACCGGTCGCAACCGGCACGCGATGCGCGGTGTCGCCGTCGATGACATAGACCACCGCCGCTTCGGACCGGCCGATACGGGCCAGTGCGGCGATCGGCACCAGCAGATCGTCGCGGGGCCGGGCCCGAACGTGCCAGACCACGCTTTCGCCGGGCCCGATGTTGCTCGTGTCGTCGATATGGATCACGGCCTGAAACAGCTGGCCCGGCCCGCCGGTGGCACGGGCCAGCCGGACCAGGCGCCCGGTGCGCGCAGCGCCCCGGCCCAGCGGCAGGCTCAAGCGCACGCGCTGGCCGGGGGCCAGCCCGGGCACGAGCTGCTCGGGCACGCCAAAGCGGGCCTCCAGGGCGCCAGCGCCGGACAGCGCCAGCACGGGCTGGCCGGCCGGTATGAATTCGCCGGGCTGGAAGAAGACATCGGTCACGCTGCCGTCGATCGGCGCGGTCAGACGTTGTTGCTCGGCCGACCGCGCGGCGCGGCTGGCCTCGGCTCGCGCGCGTGCCAGCTGGGCAGCCAGGCTGTCGCGGCGGGTACGGGCATCGTCGAGCTGTTGTCGGGTGGCGGCATCCTGCTCGACCAGGCGCGCGGTGCGCGCCGTACTCTTGCGGGCATTGGCCAGCTGGGTTTCCAGGCGTTGCACCGAGGCCCTGGCGGCGTTGCTGGCCGGATCGAGCTGGGGCGTGTCGAGCCGGGCCAGCAGATCGCCGCGCTCGACGGTGTCGCCGACATCGGCGTTCCGCTCGGCCAGACGGCCGCTGACCTGAAACGACAGATCGGCCCGCCTGGCCGCTTGCGTCACGCCGGCCAGGCGATACGTCTGGGCCGACTCCGTGCGCGTGACAGGCGCCGTGCGCACGAGCATGCCGTCTTCGGGCGATGCGTTCGGGGCCTCGGCATCACAGCCGCCCAGAGCGACAAGCGCCAGCACGAGCAGGCCGAGCCAGCGACGACACGACAAGCGATGCGCCCCCGGCGATGGAAATCGTGTCGTTATCATCGCTCGATGGTTTTTTACCCCAGAAGGCACGCTATGAAGCCAAGTTGACGTTGTCAACACATGCTAGCTTGATCCCATGAATCAAAGCGCACCCACGCGTTATCACCACGGCGATCTGGGCAATGCCTGTATTGCCGCGGCCCTCGACTTGATCCGCCACGAGGGGATCGAGGCGGTCACGTTGCGTGCCGTGGCACAACGGATCGGTGTCTCGCGCAGCGCGCCGTATCGGCATTTCATCGACAAGCGCGCGCTGCTGGCGGCCTGTGCCGAGCGCGGCTTTCGTGATCTGGTGGGAGCGGCCGAAGCGGTTCTGGCCCGGCACCCGGTGGTCGATCTGGCCGCGCTGATTGCAGTGATGCGGCGTTATGCCGAGATCGGCCAGGCCAATCCCACGCTCTACCGGCTGATGTTTGCCCAGGCGTTCGTTCCCGAGGACAACCCGGCGCTTACCGCGGCCGCCGATGCTGCCTTCGCCACGCTCTATCAGGCCATCGAGACCGGCCAGGCCAGCGGCCATCTCGCACCCGGGGCGACCTACAGCCGCGTTCTGCTGGTCTGGTCGAGCGTCCACGGGCTGGTCTCGTTGTGCAACGATCTGGCTCCCAGCGAGATTTTCGATACCCGGCGTTGTGATGCGCATCTGGCCGCGATTTTCGAGGTGCTGGCCCCGGCGCTCGCGCCCTAGCCGATCACAGCGCTGGCCGACGAGCGTCCGGCACGCGATAATGCTTGCATATGGCACGCATGGCATGGCTCTTCGCACCCAGCGCCGAGGCGATCTCGTTCGGTATCCGTTGTGTGGTATCGGTTGCGCTATCGTTGTGGCTGGCCTTCTGGCTGCAGCTGGATAACGCCTACTGGGCCTTCATCAACGTCGCTATTCTGATCCAGCCGTTGCCCGGTTTCCTGGTGGTGCGCGGCTTCGCCCGTCTGACCGGCACCTTCGTGGCCGCCGTGGTCTCGATACTGCTCGTGGCCCTGTTCGCCCAGAGCTTCACCCTGGTCGCGATCGGCATGATCATGTGGGTGGCGGCCATGGTCTTCTGTGCCAGCCTGTTCCAGAACAACATGTCCTACGGGTTCGTGCTGGCCGGCTATGTGGCGGTGATCATCGTCGTGCGGGCCATGTCCGGCGATCCTGGCGAGGTGTTCTCGGTGGCCGTGGCGCGCTCGGCCGAAACCGCTCTGGCTGCGGTGGTGGCGGCGCTGGTATCGGTTCTGTTGGCGCCCAGCGTCACCGCCAAGAAATATTTTCAGGCCCGGGTCGAGGCCTTGAAAGCCATCGGCCGGCAATATCGCGTACTCGATCAGGCCTCGGGCGATCTCGACCGCGACGAGGCCGACCCGCGCGCGCCGCACCCGCAGTTGCACGGCCTGGTCGAAAAGACACTGACGCTGGAGCAGACGCGCCAGTACGCGCGCTTCGACGCGCCGGGTTTTGCCGAATACGATCTGCTGGCTCGTCGCCTGGATTACGAGCTGGTATCGATCGTCTCGGCCATGGCCAGTCTGCAGGTCTATCTGGCGCGCGTGGGCTCACGGGCCGATCGGGCGCCGCTCCAGCATCTGGATGACGCCGCGGCACTGCTGGCGCGTGATCCGAGTCGCACCGACGATATCACCGGCGCTTTCGACAAGGCCTACGACGCGGTGCTGAATCAGGCCCGCGCCGGCGGCAGCCAGGCCAGCGCCAGACGCTCGCTGATCGATTGGGTGGTGATCAGCCGGGCGCTGGATCTGGCCAATCGGCTGCGAGCCGCGGTCGTCAAGCACGGCCTGTTGATTGCCGAACGCGGCACGGGGCGTCGCACCGCCACCCGGCGCAGCGAATTCTCGATCGCGCGCACGGTGGGCGAATCGGTCAAGGTCACGATTCGCGCGGCGGCGGCCATGTCGGCCGGTGCGCTGATCTGGGTGACCCACGACGAGCAGGCACTGGCCGGCACGATGGTGTTGTTGTCGGTGCTCACGACGCTGTTCGCGCTGACCGACAACCCCACCGCGGGCGCGCGCAATTTCGGTATCGGCGGCCTGATCGCGGGGGTGGCCGCATTTTTTGTCAACTTTGTGTTGCTGCCGCATGCCACGGGATTTCCCATGCTCATGCTGGTGCTGGCCCCGTGTGTCTTCGTGGCCGGTCTGGCCATGATCAACCCCGATACGGCGTTGATCGGGCGCGTCGGGCTGGTGCAGTTCGCACTGTTCGTCCAGCCGGCCAACAGCGGGCGCCAGACGTTCGTGTCGTTCTTCGAGAGTTTTTTGGGCGCCGAGCTGGCCGTGATTCTGGCGCTGACCGCGTTCGCGCTCGTGCTACCGGTCAACAATCGCGATGTGCTCAAGAACCGGCTGGCCGGTATTTTCGGAGAGCTGGCGCGTGGCTTCACCGAGCCGCGCGAGCGTTTCGAGACCCGGATCTATGACCGGTTGATCAAGCTGCCCGTGGCGGCTGACGACGGCGAGTTCCATGTCTCGGCGCGCCAAGCCGCGTTCGCGGCGGTCAATATGGGTCTGGAGGCCCGCTCGTTGCTTGTGCTGGCGGATCGCGCCGGGTTTGCCTCGGCGACCCGCCGGGCCATCCATGACGAGCTCAAGGCGCTGGAGGCCCTGTTCGAGCATGGCTATCCCAGCATCGAGGCGGTCTTTGATCGGCAGGCCGATATCAACGATCTCGCCCTTCGCCTGCTGCACGAGGCCCTGGCGTTCACGCCGACCCAGCGTCGGCGCCACGGCATTCGGGCCTCGGTATCCGCGGAGCTCGTCTCGGCCGCACTGGCCGACTATGCCCTGGCGCGCGAGAATACCGACGAGCGCCATATCGCCCTGGGGGAGACCTCGCGTGCTACCTAACGTCATCGCGATCGGCGGGATCTATCTCCCGATATTTCTGGGGTTTCTGGCGGCCACGGCCGTGTTGTATCTGGCGCTGCGCTGGGTTCTGCTGCGTCTGCACGCCTATCGATTGTTCTGGCACCCGGCCCTGGCCGGGGCGGGTGTCTTCGTCATTCTGTTGTCCACGTTGCTGTTGTTGTTCGGGCCATGAGCCGGCCACGAACCACCACGCTTTTGAAACGACGAGACCGTCATGGCCGATAAGAAAACGATTCTCAGAACCACGGCACGCGTGATCGCCACGCTCGTGGTGGTGGCCATTGCCGGCGTGCTGGCCTGGTTTGCCTGGCAGCACTATGTCTATGCGCCCTGGACGCGCGATGCACGGGTTCAGGCCGATGTGATCAATATCGCGCCCGAGGTTTCGGGCACTGTCACCCGGGTTGCGGTGGCCGACGACAGTTATGTCCATGCCGGGGATCTGTTGTTCAAGATCCAGCCGATTCGTTTCGAGCACCGTGTCGAGGAGGCCCGGGCCAATCTCCAGTCTGCCCGTGCCCGGCGTGACTATGCCCAGGCCAACGCGAGACGTCTCGAGCGGCTGCCGCCGGGCGGCGTGTCGACCCAGGATCTGCAACAGGCACAGTCGAATGCCCAGGAGGCAGTCGCGGCCGTGGCCCAGTATAAGGCCCAGCTGGCCCAGGCCCGGCAGGATCTGGACTGGGCCACGGTGAGAGCGCCGGCCACCGGCTATGTCACGCATCTCCAGCTCGACGAGGGCGACTACGCCACCGAGGGCACGTCGGCATTGACGCTCGTGGACGTCGAAACCTTTCGTGTGATCGGCTATTTCGAGGAAACCAAGCTGGCCAACCTGGCGGTGGGTGACCCGGTGGATATCGAGCTCATGGCAGGCGACACCCACCTGGAGGGCCATGTCGCCAGCATCGGGCGCGGTATCGCCATCGACAACTTCGCCCCGGGCGAGCGCAACCTGCCCACCGTGGATCCGGTGTTCCAGTGGGTTCGTCTGGCCCAGCGTGTCCCGGTAACGATCGTCTTCGATAAACGCCCGGCGACCCTGCCGCTGTCGGTCGGCCTGACTGCGACCGTGCATGTGCGCCCGGACGAGGCCGGCGATCACGACATGAGAGAAAACACGGCCCCCGGCACACTGCGCTGGAACGATATGCGCGGTCCGCAGCTCGAGGACGACACGCCCTAGTACGCGATCGCCTGAATCTCGAGTTCGCGCTCAGCGGCCGGCAGGGTGACCATGACGGTATCGCCGACCGCGCGGCCCAGCAAGGCCCGGGCGACCGGTGAATGCAGGCTGATGGCTCCGCTGGGGCCGTCGGTTTCGTCGGCACCGACGATACGATACCGGTGCGCGGTATCGGTCTCGTCGATGACATCGACCCAGGCACCGAAGAAGATCTTGCCCGGGTTATCGCTGCGACGGGCCACGGCGGTCAGCTCGTCGACGCGGCGGCCGAGATAGCGCACCCGTCGATCGATCTCGCGCAGCTCTTTCTTGCGATAGATATATTCGGCGTTCTCCGATCGATCGCCCTCCGCGGCGGCATCGGCCAGGCAGCGCACCACGTGCGGGCGTTTCTCGCGCCAGAGATAATCCAGCTCGTCGGCCAAGCGCTGCCAGCCTTCCCGTGTGATGTAGTCGCGCTGTCGTGTCATCGCCACCATCGGCAAACAATCGATTGCGCGGCATGATAACAAGCACGGGCCGGCCCGGAAGCGGGCAACAAGGCCCGGCCATGCGGGGCCGGGCTGCGCGTGCGCCCGATCGTCAGTTCAGCCAGACCAGCCCGGCGGTCAGGTAGCTGGCATAGCTGACCCAGGCCAGATAGGGCACCACCAGCCAGCCGGCGATGCGATCGGCACGGAAAAACACCGGAACCAGTGCCGCCACGGCCACCCACAAGACAAGCACAACGACCAGCGCGCCCGCCAGCCACTGCGCGCCGAAGGCCACCGGCATCCATAGCGCATTGAGCGCGAGCTGGACGATGAACAGCGCCATACCACGGCCAAAGCCCTTAACGCGCCAGACTCGCCAGGCCGCCACGACCATGGCGATATACAGCGCCGTCCAGGCAATGGGGAACAATAGATCGGGCGGCGTGCCCGCCGGCTGGCTGAGCGCGTGATACCACGCACCGGGCCGCGCGATCGAGCCGGTCAGCGAGGCCGCTGTCACCAGCGCGGCCACAATGATCCCGGCGCGAAAGGGATGAAATCGACCGGCCGTGGTCGGGCTCACGACGAGCGTGTCTCCTCAGACATGACGTGCGACAACGCGCGCTAGCGCGCGGCGGTGGTGCTGTCGGTCAGCATGTTGAGCAACAGTTGGGGCATGGCCTCCGAGGTGCCCAGATACGGCGCGATCTCGATGACGACATCGGGATGCGCAGCGCGCGTCACACCCACTTCCTCGGGAATATCCTCGGCAACATGTCGCCCGGCGGCCAGAAAATAGGGCAGCACCGTAATATGGTCGGCCCCGCGGGCGATGAGCTGCTCCAGGCCATCCGGAATCGTCGGCGGAGAAAGCTCCAGAAAGGCGCATTCGATATCCGTGAACTCGCTCGATGAGCTCATGCGCACCCGCTCGGTCAGAGCGCGCACCTCGTCATTGGACTGCGCGCGACGACTGCCATGGGCGACCAGTAATAGCGATTTCTTCATCGGGACAGCTCGTGTATGGCAAGCGGCTGGCGTACTGATTCCTGTGGCCTGCGACGGACAGGTCCGCCGCGGGCGCATGCATCACGACGATACGCCAATCGGATATCAAGGTTACCCGCAGATCGAGCCGCTCGCCAGCCATATCACCCTACTCGCGCCATCGGGTGGGCGTAATCGATGCGCGCGGTCAGATCATCCCGCCCGGAGGCAACGATATGCCGGCACGGCCGGATACGGATGCCGGCCGCATGCAAGGCATCCAGACAGCTGCCCAGCTCGGGCATCCAGACGAGGGGGCGGCCCCGAGCCAACAGATCAAGCAGATGCATTTCGTGATCGCTGAGCAATGGCCAGCCCGGCTTGGCCTGGGTCTGCGGATCGGGCAGTTCGGCCAGCAACGCGAATAGATACAACAGCACGCCCGCATACGCATCCCGTGACATGTCGCCTGCAAGCTCGGCCTCGATCTGTGCTCGGTCGGTCCGGCCGTGATACCAGCGCCGGCACAGCCAGACGAGCAGGGCTTCATCCTCTTCCAGATCCGTAACGCCAAGCCGTGGCCGGTGGGATTCGGCCGCTCGACGGGTCAGGGCGGTCAGGCCGCACGTGCGGCACGCAGCGGCCGGCGCCTGGCCGACGAGGATGTATTTCAAGGCGGACTGGCACATGACGGGTCTCCAGCGGCACCGCCGGCACACGCCGTGCCGGACGATGAAACGATGAGTAATTTGTAATTGAGAATCATTCGCAATTGAAGATAGAGCAGGTCGAAGTTTTCATGCAACCCGTCATCGATGGCCGCCGTGGCGACACGCGGATCGGCTGCGACGTGCTATCGCATTGGGCCATGCTCGGGCCCGGCTCTTGTGTGTAGACTGAGCGGCCTCATGTTTGTGGTCGGCCAAGGCGAGGTTTGTCATGCAGATGCCACACAATGAACCGGTCACTTTCACGCGCGACTGTGAAGCCGTCCTGATTCCGGCCGGCGACACGGTCGAGATCCCCGTGGGCACCCACGGCAACATCACCCAGGCGCTCGGTGGATCATTCACGGTCTATATCGCCGGCAACCTGATCCGTATCGCCGGTGAAAACGCCGACGCGATCGGGCAGGAGCCGCCGGAACCCTTGCACCTGCCTGACAATGCGACGGCAGACGACGTCGAAAAGCTGGTATGGGAGCAGATGGAGACGGTCTTCGACCCCGAGATTCCGATCAATCTCGTGGATCTGGGCCTGATCTATCGCTGTGAGTTCGATCACAGCGATCCGGACAATCGTCAGATCGATATCGACATGACGCTGACCGCGCCCGGCTGCGGCATGGGCGACATCCTGGTGGATGACGTCAAGGCCAAGGTGCGCATGGTGCCCACCGTGTCTCGCGTGAACGTCGAAATGGTCTTCGATCCGCCGTGGACCATGGAAATGATGAGCGACGCGGCCAAGCTGCACGTCGGCATGCTCTAGATAGCGGCCACGAAGAAAGCCGCCTGCGAACGAACACGACTAAAACAGGCCAACCCGCGAATGACGCGGGTTGGCTTGCGGGCGCGATACGTAACGAGTCATCGCGGCCGAACGGCCGGTTCATCTAGCGATTCTTGCTCCGTGAAACCCACGGATAACCGTCTGTCGGCATCCGCGTACATGGGCACAGGGCATGAAACGATTCCGTGGCGTGCGTGCTAGCGCGTGCGGCGCTCACCCAGCAGGCGCGTCAGGCGGGCTCGTTGGGCGTCGATGACGTCGTGCACGCCGGCGCGTAGATCGGGCGGGGCGCGCAGGGCCGAAAAGCCTTCGGCCAGAAAGTCGTACGTCTGGCCCAGGCCCAGCGTGTGGGCCGGTTTGCGGGCCAGCCTGAAGGTCCAGGCGGTCGCTCGATTTTCGGCATAGCCGGCGACCCAATCGAGCAGCTCTTCCAGCCAGGCCATCTGCTGCATGCGAATATCGCGGGCATCGACCCGGCGAAAGGCCCGGATGTAACTGTATGCGCTCAGCGGCCGGCTCTCGGCAAGCAGCGCTTCGGTCATGGCCATGTCCAGCCGCTCGGCCGCGGCCTGCAGCTCGATGGCGATGACCAGCGGCCGATCCTGGGCCACGATCTTTTCCACCGCACCGGCCATGCGCTCGGGCCGCGAAATCAGCTCGGACCAATCAGCCTCGACATAAAAGCGCCGGGTCAGAAAGACCAGCAGATCATGTCCGTCGTGGCGCGTAG
>MDTG01072444.1_pt1 | contig 25132 bp, 24 predicted proteins | sample 811421 | NCBI WGS metagenome assembly MDTG01 (sample SAMN05326645, study PRJNA326480) | marine metagenome | isolation source: seawater | place: Pacific Ocean: South East | collected 2011 | reverse complement strand
TGTCACCCTTTTTAACTACACCATTAATTTGGGGAGGTTATGGAATTGAAAATCAACATTCTACTTTTCAATGGCTTATGCAAGGAAAAACTGACACATCGTGCGACTTCATTGGAATTAACAATATTGATAGTGATGAAGATGACTCTTACGAAATGCTTTTATCTCAAGTTTTAGCTATGACAAAAGGTAAACAGGACGAATCATTCCCTTTTAAATCTGTAAAAGGAAATAATCCATGTTCTATTTTACAAATAGAGAATTTAGACCTTAGGAGTTTAGGATTTTTATTAGCTTTATACGAACATAAGGTATTTATTGAAGCTTTGATATTAGGCGTCGACCCCTTTGATCAATGGGGAGTTCAACTCGGGAAAAAGTTAAGTTTGAATGCCAAGAGAGATAAAGAATTCTTAAAACCTTACTTTTCTTCCAGTGTTCTACCAAAGTCCTAGTTTATAATTACTCTATGTATTCTAAGCAATTTAGGCCTATTATTTTGGCTGGTGGTTCTGGTAAAAGACTATGGCCATTGTCTACTGACGAGAAGCCTAAGCAGTTTATTTCGTTATTCGGAGACTTATCATTATTCGATTTAACTCTTCAAAGAGTTAATAATCGCGACCTCTTTAAGAAGCCTATCGTTGTTACCTCAGAAAAATATATAGAGTTCGTTGAACACTCTCTTTCCAAGACTGGAATGGAAGTAGAAACGGTCTTTTTAGAACCTGAATCAAAAAATACTTTTGCTGCTCTAACGTTACCAGTATTGACTGCAATCAAGAGAAAGGAGCTTGAAAGATATATGGTCATGCCTTCAGATCACTATATTCCCTTTAATAAATCTTTCTATGAGGCTTGTTCTAATGTTCAAAACCAATTTAAAAACAGAGCATTAACTTTATTCGGAATAAAACCAAATAGCCCATCAACTGAATATGGTTACATTTCGATGATTCCATCAAGTAACAATTTGAAAATTATAAATTCATTCATTGAAAAGCCTGCTCTAGAAAAAGCCAAGCTTTTGATAAAGCAGCCCGATACTCTGTGGAATTCTGGGATTTTTTGCTTCGAAGGTAACTGGTTAAGTAAATCAGTTGAATCAAGATTTCCCGAAATGTACTCAATTATGATGGATATTTTATCTGGAGAAAATCTTGATCAGTTATATTTCTATCCAAGTAAAAAGAAATTTTCCAAGCTCAAAGACATATCATTCGACAAGGCATTTGTTGAATCAAATAAAGATAATTATGTGGCCAACTTGGAAGCTGGTTGGACTGATTTAGGTTCTTGGCATTCCTTAATAAAATTAAAAAAAAATCCAGAGCACGGACTTACTTTGCAGGCAGAAGGCGATTATGCGAGAACAGAAAAGCCCTGGGGATATTTTGATGTATTGTTAGAAACTGAATCTTCAAAGGTTAAAATCTTATCCATCAATCCAAATCAAATGCTTTCGATGCAAATGCATAAATATAGATCTGAGACATGGTACATTACACAAGGAAAAGCAACCGTGACCCTTGGTGACAAGATAATAGATTTATTTCCAGGTGAATCTATTTCGATTGATGCAAATGAAAAGCATAGAGTACAAAACTTTGGAGATGAGGTTGTTGAAATTATAGAAATCCAAACTGGATCGTATTTTGGTGAGGATGACATTATTAGATTCGAAGATATTTATGGCAGGAAAGATTTTCACTGAACCCCCTCAAGTTATTCCTTTTTCTGAAAAGGAAATCAAGGCTTTTTTAAGGGAAGTACCCAATTCTCCCGGGGTTTACAGGTTTCTTGATAAATCCACCTACCCGATTTATATCGGTAAAGCAAAATCTTTACGCAAACGGCTGGCTTCATATTTCCGAACTTCTTCTAGATCTGAAAAGATTAACAAACTTCTTGAAGCGGCCTGTTTTATTGAAATGTCATTGACAAATACGGAGCTGGAATCACTTCTGCATGAGCAGTATTTAATTAAAAATTATAAGCCAAAATTTAATGTCCAGTTCAAAGATGATAAAGGATATCCATGGATAAAAGTGGAGACCAATAGCTCATTTCCTTCAGCCAAATCTTTTTTAGGAAAGAAAAAAGACAATGGTAAATTTTTTGGTCCATTTCCAAATGCTTATGCGGTAAGAGATGCATTAAAGTTAGTACAAAAAACTTTTAAACTCAGAAATTGCTCTGACTCTTATTTCAAGAATAGAAGCAGACCTTGTTTACAACACGAAATAGGCAGATGCTCTGCTCCATGTGTAGGATTGATAAATGAAGAAGACTACAAAAATGAAGTAAGAGGCGCTGATCTACTTCTGTCAGGAAGATCAGAAGATTTAGTCAAGGAATTTTACGATATGATGGATGATTTCGCTTCAAAAAGGCAATACGAAAAAGCTGCGGTTTACAGAGATAGAATTTCGGCGCTAAGAGATATCCAGAGAACACAAAGTATTGCAGGTTATAGCAAGAATAGGGATGCAATTTATCTATCAGAAGTAAAGGGAAAGCGAAAAATTGGAGTCAGTAGTGTAAATGGAGGATGGGTTACTGGCCATAAGAATTTTATACTAGAAGGAGGTATCGAGGAGGATGAGAGTTTGGAAAGTTTTATAAGTCGACATTATCTTTCTACAAAAAAATGTCCATCTCTGTTGGTCGTAGGACAAGAGCTTAAAAACAAGAATCTTATTGAAAATGCTTTAAGTGAAGCTCATGGAACTAAAATATCTATCATCACGAAACCGTCTAAGAAAGATAAAGGCCTTCTAAAAATCTGTAAAACCAATACCGAATTTACTCTTAAAAAGAACAAAACAGATCCTGATATCGATTATAAGCTTGAAGCTATAAAGAAAGAATTACAGATTAAAGAAATTGAAACAATTGAGTCCTATGACATAAGTCATCACTCCGGAGATGGTGCTGTAGCCGGATGCGTGGTCTATAGTCGATCTGGCAAGGCTAAAACCCTTTACAGAACATACAATATAAGTAAGAAAAATTCTGGTAATGATATTGGTTCAATGCTTGAGTTGATTGAAAGAAGGTTCTCAAGCAAAAAAAATAAGATTCCAAGCCTTATAATAATTGATGGAGGCAGAGCACACTTAATGCAAGCACAGAATAAAATAAAAGAGATGGGATTTTCTTCCTTCAATATCATTTCTATCTCTAAAGGAGTCAGGAGGAAGGCTTCATTTGATTCAATCCATTTAACTCGGGGAGAATCTAAAATAGTGAAAGAGGGCTCCGTATTTCACAATTTCATTCAAGAAATAAGAGATGAAACACATAGATATGCTATATCTTCACAAAAAAGAAGGGTTGCCAAATCTTCCTTAGGCTCCTCAATTGACAAGTTATCTGGAGTAGGTCATTCAAGGAAAAAACTTTTGTTACGGTACTTCGGTTCCCTAGAGCAGATTAAACGTGCTAGCGTTGATGATTTATCTGAAGTTTCGGGCATCGGTAAAATTACGGCGGAGTCAATTTATAAACAACTTCACAATTAGTTTCGATGGCTAATTATCTAACCATCTCAAGAATATTTCTCATAATTCCTGTTCTTATATTGGCCTCACCTGAGCCCGATATAACCAACTGGATTGCACTCCTATTATTTATTTTTGCGGGCATTACAGACCATTTAGATGGCTATGTAGCTAGAAAGACAGGCTCAACAAGTAGTCTGGGAGCCTTGTTAGACTTAGTTGCTGATAAGTTGCTTATCATTATTACACTTTTTTATTTAATTTCTTATCACAGCAGTCTTTTATTGATAATACCCTCCATAATAATTGTCATTAGGGAAATAGTAATTTCGTCTTTCCGTCAGATTTTAACTGAGGTCGAAGGAGAAAATCCCGTTGTGGTTACCTTCATGGCCAAAAGTAAAACAACATTTCAAATTTTTGCTTTATCCTTTTTAATAATTTCACCAAATTTTGGAAATTCATTCTTCATAATTACTATCTCCCTTTTTTGGGTGGCGGCTTATGTATCCCTTCATAGCTTGTATGGATATATAAAAACCTACCAAAACCTTCTTAAATAACTGGCCTATTGGTTCAAGATACATAAAATAACCTCAAGGCTGAGTAGCAAAGTGGTTATGCAGCGGATTGCAAATCCGTCTACGCCGGTTCGATTCCGACCTCAGCCTCCATTAAGGTATTAATGATTTTGAAATAGAGTAAAATGCTTTGAATATTTTGCCCGGGTGGTGGAATTGGTAGACACAAGGGACTTAAAATCCCTCGAAGGAAACTTCGTGCCGGTTCGAGTCCGGCCCCGGGCACCAGTTAATAATGCAAAATAAAAACGAAATTAATAATAAAGAAAAATCGGATTTTGTCCGTTTGTATAAACTATTATGGAAAGAAAAAACTTTCATCATTGTTTCAACATTTCTCTTTGCTGTTTTGTCTGTAATCTTTTCATTAAGTCTTACAGAATATTACAAGTCTGAATCTATATTAACTATTGAAGATACTGATGTTTCTCTTTCCTCTCAAATACCTGGTTTGGGAGCACTTTCAACTTTCGGGATAATGTCGCCTCAAGGTGATAAGTCTTTTGAAGCAATAGAAATGATTAACTCCAGAGATTTTCTAAAGCACTTGCTCAATTTTGATGGTGTTATGTCCAGTATTATGGCCAGTACTAAATACGATAAAGATAATGGAAAATTACTATTCGATGACGATCTATATGACTCAGAAAAAGATCTTTGGACTGAGGGAGAGAAGCCTACTCATTTAGAAGTTTATGAAGAATATGTTGATATGGTATCTGCTTCCATAAATAGTTCAGGGTTTATATCTATCAAAGTAGAGCACATATCCCCCTTCTTCGCACAAGAGCTACTTTCATTAATCATTCAAGAGACTAATGAACTTGCAAGGGAAAAAGAAATCAAAAAAGCAAATGCAACATTAGCTTATCTAAAAAATGAGATTTCAAGTGCCTCGCTCTCTGCAGTAAACAATAGTTTAAGCAGATTGATGGAAGTTCATTATAATAAGCTCATTACTGCAAGATTGAATCAAGACTACCTTTTAGTACCCCTAGAGAAACCCTTTGTTCCTGAAAGGAAATCAAAGCCTAATAGGCCTTTGATTTGCATATTAGGAACTATATTAGGGTCTTTATTAACAATATTTTGGGTGATTCTCAGAGACTCAATTAAACGAGAGAGCGATCTTTTTAATTAAATTATCTCTAATAAATGGACATTTTAAAAAAAATTGAATCTAAAGATTTTACTGTAGGAATAATAGGTCTTGGATACGTAGGATTGCCATTAGCAAACGCTTTTTCACAAAATGACATTAATACCTTAGGTTTTGATATTAATAAGAATCAAGTGCAATTGTTAAATACTGAAAAGTCTTATCTTAAACATATACCGGATTTAAAAATTTCTGAGATGAAATCTAAGGGGTTTGAGGCCACAACTGACTTTAAAAGAATAAGTGAAGTTGAAGTTATTATTATTTGTGTTCCAACTCCTTTAGATCATCACAACGAGCCGGATCTCTCAGCAATAATTAAAACAGGTGAGTCTATTGCTCCTTATTTGAAAAAAGGCCATCTCATTGTTCTAGAATCCAGCACTTATCCAGGTACTACTGATGAACAATTAGCAGAATCCCTAAGTGCCTCTAATCTGAAAAAAAATATAGACTATTACCTAGCATACTCTCCAGAAAGAGAAGATCCTGGTAATAAAGAATTTTCAACTTCAACAATCCCCAAGATCGTGGGAGCTGATTGTCCTGAAGCCGAAGATCTAGTTTATAACTTATATAAACTAATCATTGATGAAGTGATTCAGGTAGGAGGTACAAGGACTGCTGAAGCAGTAAAACTTACTGAAAATATCTTCCGATCTGTAAATATAGCTTTAGTGAATGAGCTGAAAACGATCTTTGAGGCTATGGATATAGATGTTTGGGAGGTCGTCGAAGGAGCATCTACCAAGCCTTTTGGTTTCATGCCATTTTATCCTGGTCCTGGTCTAGGAGGACACTGTATTCCAATAGATCCCTTTTATCTTTCTTATAAGGCTAAAGAATATGGACTTACAACAAGATTTATAGAACTTGCTGGTGAAATAAATACTAATATGCCCGAGTTGGTAATAAATAAGCTTATAAAAGGTATGAGTGATCATTTTCAGAAGTCTATTAGTGGTTCTAGAGTCCTAGTGATTGGAATTGCCTATAAGAAGGATATCGATGACATGAGAGAGAGTCCTTCCTTGGTTCTTATTGAATCTCTTCAATCTAAGGGTGCTTCAGTAGATTATCATGATGAATTTCTGCCAGAAATTCCTCATTCAAGAGATCATGCATCTCTAATAGGTTTGAAAAGTGTATCCCTGACCAAAGAAATCTTGAGTAGTTATGATGCAGTGCTAATCAGTACCGATCACTCGTACATCTCATATCAAGAACTTGCTGACAATTCATTATTAATTCTTGATACAAGAAATGCTATGAAAGATATAACAGGTCAAGCGATCATAATAAAAGGTTAATGTCTGTTGCGGTAATTGGTTGCGGTTATTGGGGCAAAAATCTCATAAGAAACTTCTTCGAGATTGGGGAACTCAGTGCTGTTTGCGATGAAGATAAACTTACTGCTGATAAATTTGCAAAAAATTATGGAGTTCCGTCTCTAACTTTTGATGAAGTTTTAAGGTCTCCCATTAAAGCAGTGGTGATCTCTGCTCCAGCTGTATATCATGCTAAATTAACCATTCAAGCTCTTGAAGCCAATAAACATGTCTACGTTGAAAAGCCTTTAGCAATGAATATTGATGAAGCGAATATGATGATAGAAAAATCTAGAGAAACGGGTTTAGAGCTAATGGTTGGACACCTACTTCAGTATCATCCAGTGTTCAAGAAGCTTAAAGAAATGAATAACAACGGCGACTTTGGCGATATTCAATACGTTTATTCAAATAGACTATCTTTCGGAAAAATTCGATCAGAAGAGAATGTAATTTGGAGCTTCGCCCCCCATGATATATCTATGATTTTATCTTTAATCAATTCTCCTGTTCTTAGAGTAGATACTAAGCAGACAAGTATTTTCCAAGATGATATTGCTGATCAAGCTACTATTTACTTAGAGTTTAAGTCTGGAGTGAAAGGACATGTCTCATGTTCTTGGGCAAATCCATTTAAAGAACAAAAGCTAGTTCTGGTTGGGTCTAAGTGCACAGCTATATTTGATGATACCCTTGAATGGAAAAAAAAATTATCTGTTTTAGATCAATTTGTAAATCAATCAGAAAGTCCTCCTGCGACAATTAAAGGACAAGTCAAATATATTGAAGTGGAAGAGGGAGAGCCCCTAAAAGAAGAGTGTAAATACTTTATTGACCTTATAAATGGTAAGGTTTCTTCGTTAACTGATGGAGAAGAAGGAAAGCGAGTTTTAGAGGTTTTAGAAGCTACAAAGGAGGAAAATTGGTTAAATGCCTGATTATTCAAAGACATACAAAAATGTAATGATCCACGAGTCTTCATACATTGATGAAGGAGTAGATATTGGAAAGGAAACAAAAATTTGGCACTTTTCTCATATATTAGGAAATACAAGTATTGGAACGAACTGCTCCATTGGACAAAATGTGGTAATTGGGCCAAATGTAGTGGTAGGAAATAAAGTTAAAGTTCAGAACAATGTAAGTATCTATGATGGTGTCATTATTGAAGATGATGTTTTTTGTGGACCCTCTTGTGTTTTTACGAATGTAAACAACCCTAGGGCAAATATAGAAAGAAAGGATGAATATCGTAAGACTACAGTAAAAAGAGGGGCTTCAATTGGAGCCAATGCTACTATTGTTTGTGGAAATGACTTAGGCGAATATTGTTTTATAGCAGCAGGAGCTACGGTGACTAGAGACGTGCCTCCATACGCACTAATGGCTGGCCTACCTGCAGTCAGAATAGGATGGATGAGCGAGGCAGGAGGAAAGCTGGGAAAAGATTTAAAGTGTCCTATAGACGGATCTACTTACAAAGAAGTTTCACAAAATAAATTAATAAAAATTGAAAATGAGTGAATATACCTTAGCAACTAAGTTTATTGATTTAGGTAAACAACAAGACCAAATAAGATCAAGTATTGAAACTGCTATAAATAATGTCCTTAACCACGGTAACTATATAATGGGACCTGAAGTTAAGGCTTTAGAGCAAAACTTATCTGCTTTTACAGGTTCAAAAAATGTAATAACTTGTGCCAATGGAACAGATGCACTAACTCTTGCGATGATGGCTTGGGATATTAGAGAAGGAGATGCTGTATTTGTTCCTTCCTTTACTTATGTTGCATCTGCAGAAACTCCTGCTCAATTGGGCGCAACACCTTTTTTTGTAGATGTCGATGAAAATACTTTTAACATCAGCACTGAGAGTTTTAAGCAAGCCATTATTGATGCAAGAAAGTTGGGGTTGAAACCATCTACAGTGATTCCAGTTGATTTATTCGGCTACCCCGCAAAAATAGAAAACATAGTAGAAATAGCCAAAGAAAATAATATTAATGTTCTGGTAGATGGCGCTCAAAGCTTTGGAGGCGAAATAGAAAATAAAAGGGTAGGAACTTTTGGAGATATTACAACAACAAGTTTTTTCCCCGCAAAACCCTTGGGTTGCTATGGTGATGGAGGTGCTTTGTTTACAGATAATGAAGAATTATCTGAAAAAATTAATTCAATTAGATTACATGGCAAGGGTACAGAAAAGTACGATAATGTAAGAATAGGTATAAATTCTAGATTGGATACAATACAAGCAGCTATCCTGATTGAAAAACTAAAGATTTTTCCTAATGAATTATTGTTAAGACAAAGAGTTTCGGAAAAATACTCCGCTAACTTAGCGGGTATAGTAGATATACCCGAAATTGATGAAGGATTTCGCAGTGCTTGGGCTCAATATACCATTAGGGTAAGTGATAATGCCGAACTTCAAAAACATTTAAGTTCTAGGGATATACCTTCAATAGTTTATTATCCTAAAGCTCTTACCCAACAAGAAGGATATAAAAATTATCCTCAAAGCAGTGGCGGAGTAAAAACCTCTGAGGATTTGACAAGAAGAGTCTTGAGTCTTCCTATGCATCCATATTTAGAAGATTTTGAAATCGATAGTATTTGTTCTGCAGTAGAAGAATTCTACAAATAGAATGAGTTCTAAGAATATTATAACTCTTTCTTCAGCTTCTATAGCTTCCCAATTCATAACCATATTAGGGACCCTAATAACTGCAAGGTTGTTTCTTCCAGATGACTTTGGACAACTTGCTTTCTTTTTTTCACTGATTACTTTGTTAACAATTTTAGGTACTCTCGAATACCATAGAGTTATTTCAATTACTGAAAAAGATGAGAATAGCTTCATTGCTTTAAATTTAGTTGCAAAATTACTATTTTTTTTCGGCTTATTTTTGCTAATTATTTTGTTCTTTTTCGACCAATTTCTGATAGGTTTTATAGGAAATAAGATTAATTATTATTGGTTATACTTACTGCCTGTTACTTTATTTGCTTCGGCATCGTTTCAATCTTTCTCACTTTTACTAAACAGATTTTCGCTCTATAAGGAACTTGCTATATCAAGAGTTTTTTTAGCTTTTGTAGTTGTATTGTTGAATGTTGCTTTTGGCATTTATGCTGTAGAAGGAGGTTTAATCTTTGGTACCACAGTTGGAACTTTTTTAGCTTTTCTTTTAATTTTCTCTATAAGTTATAGAGTTTTTGAAAAAAAAATTTTTCAATCAAACACTAAAAGTGAAAAAAAATTATCTAAAGATTACATCAATCATCCTAAACATTTAACACCTTCTGTAATGTTTGGCAGTACTGCTGAACAAATACCTATTTTTATCTTTTTTTTATTTTTTGATCTAAAAGAAGCTGGTTTTTATGCCATGGCAACTAGAGTTATATATTTACCTTTAACCCTAATTGCAAATGCAGTAGGTGAAGTATATAGACAAGAGATATTTGATGCTTTTAGAACAAGAGGGTCTTTTGAGGACGTACATTATAGAACTTTAAAAAAGACTATATTCATGGCTCTTTTTATACCAATTCTTTACCCTCTTTTGCCCGTAATCTTTGAAATTGCTCTAGGAAGTGAGTGGATACCAGCTGCCAAATATTCTCAAATCCTACTTATATCTTTATTTTTTCAGTTTATTATTACTCCCTTGGATAAAAGTTCCTTGTTAGTAGGAGCAACTAGATATATTTTCTTCTGGCAATTCTCTAGATTTTTCTTGAATCTATTTGCGGTCGCTGCAATATACTTATTCCAACTAACCGCAGTTGAATACCTATATTGGTTAGTTGCTGTTAATATATTATTGTATCTTGTTGAAGGGTATGCCCAGTTACAATTTGCAAAAACTAAAAATATAATAGAAAAATGACAAATTCATATATATCTCCTAATGTGAATTCAGAAATAAAATTTCTCTATACAGCAACTCCTAAAAATAAAATAACCAACAGCTATTTCGAGGATATTTTCTCAGAAGAACTCATTAAAAAATCTTCGAACATGACTGGAGTTACTGAAAGGTTTTGGGCAGATAATGAAACTACAACATTGGATATATGCTTACATGCCGCAAAACAGATGTTTGAAGAGAATGATTTTGATAAGCATTCCATTGATGCTGTTTTATTAGTTACCCAAACTCCAGATTATCAAATACCTGCATCGGCTTTCATAGCACATAAAGAGTTAGGACTTAGTGAGAACTGTCTGGCTTTTGATATAAATTTAGGTTGTACCGGGTATGTTTATGGTTACTACTTAGCGACTTCTTTGTTAAATTCCGGATTAAAAAATATTCTACTATTGGCTGGAGAAACCTCTAGCAAGACAGTTGATCTTAAAGATCAAGGCACTTCTATGTTATTTGGTGATGCTGGCTCAGCCACTCTTGTGACGGCAAGCAAATCACAAAAAGAACAAGTATTTTCTTTTAAATCAAATGGATCAGGATACGATACTATCATTATTCCTTCAGGTATTTCTAAGGAGCATGCTTTATTAAAAGATACTGCTAAAGATAAGCTTTTTATGAGCGGTCCTGATGTTTTCAATTTTACGATAAAAGAAATACCTAATTTTATTAAAAGTTATTGTGACTTTTGTTCCAAGGACCTTAGTTCATGGGATTTTGTTCTTCTTCATCAGGCCAACCTATTTATGCTTAATCATATATACAAGAAAACTAAAGTTAATGATGATCAGAGGCATATAAACATTCAAAAGTTTGGTAATGCCTCTTCAGCTTCTATACCTCTATTAATTTCGGATTTAAGTAAAAAAATATCTTCTAACTCTAAAGTGCTAGCAACGGGATTTGGTGTAGGACTGTCGTGGGCAACTTGTAATCTAATATTTTCGAAAGATTTCAAATCAAAGCACTTAAGTTTAAATTGATGATAGATTCTTATTTAGTTTTAGGAGCGAGTTCCGGTGTAGGTAAGGAATTATTCCTTAAATTATTGTCGGAAGGTAAGAATGTAGTTGGTGTTTCTAGATCTATTGAACAGACTCTCAATGATATACCATCAAAATATTCTGAAAGTTCACTCTTGATCAATTATGAATTTAAGGAATTAGATGATTCAGTTAAGTTCTTGTCAAATCTTTCTAAAGCTCATGGTGCTTTTAGAGGGATATTTATTTCAGTTGGTGTTGAATCAATTAAGACCTCTAAATTATTATCTGAAAAAGATTTAAATATAGTCTTTTTACCACCGCTTATTGCGACTCTTTCAGTAATAAAGAATTCTTTCAAAGACAAATTTCTTTCTAAAGAATCATCTGTCGTAGTGATGTCTTCAGTAAGTGCTGTTAAATCAACGCCTGGCTTATTATTATATGGCTCCTCAAGAGCAGCTATTGAATCAGTTGTTAAAACTGCATCTTTAGAGTTAGCCACAAAATCAAAAAATATAAATTGCATAAGAGCAGGTGCTTTTAAATCTGAAATGCATGAAAGGGTCACATCTAGTTTCTCCAGTGAACAACTAAAAGACTATGAGTCTGATTTCCCTCTTGGCTTTGGGGAAGTAAAAGATTTATTAGGTATTATTGATCTTTTAATGGACTACAAAAGAAGTAGATGGATATCTGGAACTGCCATAAATGTAGATGGCGGTTATCTTTCATAAAGATTTTAGTTTAAAGAAAAATGATTTCTGGACAATAATCTAACTCTAGATCCAAGATTATTGTTGACCATGACAACCCAACTCCAAAGCCAGACAATATAAATTTCTTCTTATTTTTTTCTAAGCTTGTATTTAGTTCGTAAGAAATAGACAAGGGTATAGAGGCAGAAGAAGTATTTCCAAATACAGAAAAAGACTTAGATAGCACCTGTGACTTGTCAAAGCCTATCCTTTTCCGTATATTTTCAATGATGTAATTATTAGCCTGGTGTAGGACTACATAATCTATCAAATTATTATTTAATCCAGAAAACTGCATAAGGTCCTTGATGCACTTAGGCTCCTTGGTAATTGAAAACAACATAACTTCATTTCCATCCATACTGATTTTTCCGTTACCTTCTATAGGTTTTCTGAATCCTCCTTCTTCTATATATAGTGATTTGTAACCTGATCCATCAGTTCCATAAGCGGCATAAATAAGACCTTTATTTTTACTTCTAGATAACAGGATACACGATGCTGCATCTCCAAAAAGTGGTGCAGTTGCTCTGTCCTTGGGATCAACTACCTTGGATATAGTATCCCCTACGAGAAGAATTACATTTTGTAGTTTTAATCCTTCAATTAAAGACACAGTTTGTAATAACCCATCTGTAAAACCTGAACACCCTGAAGAAATATCCAGACATAAAATGTTTTCTTTTAAAGAAGCTGAATCTTGAAGAAGTTTAGAGTTGCCAGGTTGATTATAGTCTGGAGTTTGAGTTACTACGACCAGGGCATCTATAGCATCAGGTGATAAACTATTAGCATCTAAAGTTTCATCTAATGCTCTATGCATTAGATCAAAAGTTGTTTGATCAGAAGTTGTTATATGTTTTTGTTGTATACCAATTTGCTTTTCAATTCTTTCCGCCTGTTTTTTAGTCCAACCGTATTCTTTATAATTTTCTGATAGTAAGACCTTGTTTTCTGGCACTACAGAAACAATACTTTTAATTTCTACTTTGCTATCATGCTTGATCATATTATTTGAATGATAATACTTCATAAAGAATTTAGATACATAAGCGATAAAAAAATAGATTGGTCAGTTCCTTCAGCTAAAGAAGGAGATACTGAGTTAAAAGATATTATTTTTATCCAAAATTCAGAAAAAGAAAAATTTATAGATCTTATCTGTCATGCATTATCTGTTGCTAGGATTATTGTCCTTCTACCTGACAATATAACTTTGGATGATTTTGAAAAAGATTATAATTCTACTTTGTTAGATATACCTCAAGAAAGCATTGATATAAACAAATCTAATATAGTCACAGAATACTTCATTATATTTACCTCGGGCACAACTGGAAAACCAAAGGCAGTAATTCACTCCATAGAATCTATATCTAGTAAGATTAAGCAAAGGAGTAGAAACTTTGTATGGGGTTTAACATATGACCCTTTCAGGATGGCAGGATTGCAAGTTATATTCTCTGCAATCACTAACGGAGATAAACTAGTTATTTCACATAATAATAATATTAAAGACACTTTAGATCTTTTTTTAAAATTTGATGTGAATTCAATTTCTGCAACCCCTTCATATCTCAAAATTCTTCTGTCCTATGAAGCTTGTAAAAAATTACCCTTAAATCAAATAACTCTTGGTGGAGAGATAGCTGATCAAACTATCATCACTAAAATAAAATCTATTTTCCCTTCTTCAAAAGTAACCCACATATATGCTTCAACTGAGATAGGAGCAGCTTTTTCTGTCCAAGATGGATTATCTGGCTTTCCTTCTTCATTTCTTAATAACAAAGAGATTTGCGATGGTCGAATGACTGTTCAAGAGGGAGAATTATGTTTTAGGCAAGGGGATGATGTCTTTAGAACTGGAGATATGGTTTCTGAAGAAAATGATAGAGTCTATTTTAAAGGTAGAAAAGACTCTCAAGTAAATATAGGCGGAAATAAGATTCATCTTGAGCAGATTGAAAACATAATAGAAGAATATGAGAATGTTAAAACTGCGAACTGTATAGCAATAGATCACAAGTTTTTAAATCAAATAATAATAGCGAGAGTTTCTCTTCACGATACAGAAAACATTTCTTTGAAAGAAGAAAAAACTAATATTAGAAAATTATGCATTAAAAAATTGCCAAAGTTTGCTATACCAGCAAAAATTGATTTAATTGAAAGCATAGAACTTTCTAACAACTCAAAAAAATTAAGATGAGCATAAATTATATAGTGTCTGGAGGCTCTAAAGGCCTTGGAGAGTCTATTTGTAGAAAAATTTTGGTAGATAACGATAAGAATGTTGTTATAACTTTTGCAAGAAGTAGCACTGACACTACAGAAAAGCTAAAAAAGGAATTTAAAAAAAGATATTTCTTTTATGAGTTTGATTTAGATAAAGTAGATTTAATACATGAATTCATTAATAGTTTAATTAAAACTCATGGAGAGATATGTGGTCTTGTGAATAATGCGGCAGTTGGCGCTGATGGAATATTGGCTACTATGCATGAAACTGAGATTATCTCCTCAATTAATATCAACATAACCTCCCAGATACTTTTAACAAAATACGTAGCAAGGAATATGATTAAGAGTAGATCAGGATCTATAGTTAACATATCTTCTATTGTTAGCAATACAGGCTACAATGGTCTTTCTGTATATTCTTTTGCTAAAGCTGGTCAGATAGGTTTTACTAAATCTCTTTCCAGAGAATTAGGAAAGGTTGGCATCAGAGTTAACGCAGTTCTACCAGGTTTTATGGAAACTGAAATGACTTCCTCAATTAAAACTCTAGATTATGAGAGAATATTAAATAGATCTCCCTTTAAAGTCTTAGCAAATATAGAAGATGTTTCAGATTTAGTTTTATATTTAGTTTCGACAAAAAATAGATCAATTACCGGAGAATGCATCACAATTGATTATGGATCAACATCATAAAGAGATAGAAAAGCTAATTTTGCAAGAAATAAACTCTTGTTTAGAGCTAAAAGATGATTCCTTATTAGAAAACATACCTTTAAAGGAGAATGTATTTGACTGTGGCTTGGATTCCATGGACTTTGCGATAATAGTCTCAGAACTTGAAGACAAGCTTGGTTATGACCCTTTTATTTTAGAGGAGAGCCCTGTTTACCCAGATACTTTTGAAGATTTTCTGAATATATATTTTAAATACTCCTCTAATTTTGTTCAAAGAAACTAAAATCTCGTTTAAAGGAAAGACAAAAAAAAATATTTTTTTAATTCATGGTCTGACTGGCTCCCCAGGAGAGTTTATACCTTACGTAAGCAGACTGCTTAAACACGGAGATCTACACTTAATATCTTTGCCAGGTCATGGAAAACTACCTTTTAGCATGACATCAGATTATTCCTATAATGCTTTAATAGAAAGTTTTGAAGACTTGGTAGAAAGCTTTAGGAAAAATGACATGATTTTTATTTGCCACTCATTAGGAGCTTTCTTATTAGATAATTATATTTTTTCTTTCATGAAGGAAACAGATAGATTCTTTTTTATTTCACCTGTAATAAATGAAAAATTAAATCCTAAATTCTTTGGCAGCATACTTGGTACGATGACTAATAAAGACAAAAGATTTAATCTAAAAGACACAACTACAACTAATGAAGATCTTCAAAATTATTATCATGAGCTTACAAGATATATTTATCTAAATTCAGACAACTACACTGCTCAGAAAAATTATTCTGATAAGAGAATAGTTAGCCTAGTAGGAGACAAAGATGAGTTATTGTTGAATAAAGAAAACCATCTTAATATTGCGGGAGGTCACAATATGCATATAGATAATCCTGATGAAGTTTTAAGAATAATTGAGGATAGGGTATAATTTTTAAATCTTTTTTTTCTTAATAATATAACCCAGAATATGTCTAATAAAGCAAAAAGCCCTTTAAAAGGTTGGAGTTTTATCTGTCATGAACTAGAGATCGATCAAAAGAATTCATTTGTCAACATAGAACTGTATGACAAGGAAGTTTTTGCTTACAAAGATAAAATGGAAGTTAAAGTTTATGATAACTTTTGCAATCATAGAGGATGTAAGCTAGTAGAAGGAAGTTCAGGTCTTTGGAATGGTTCTTGCCCTTATCATGGTCTCAGATTTGAAAATGGTCAACCAATTAATTCAGAAGATCTAGGTTTAAAAAAATCAGATTCAAGGCTAACCCTGAATGCTTATAGGGTTGAAAAGGTTGGAGGATTTATCTTTTTTACAGATAATGACGACGAAGTTTCTTTAAAGGATTTTTTAGGAGAAAAGACTTCCTTACTTTTAACAGACATCTCATCCTCCTTGGATACTCTCATTTCAGATGAGGCTTATTTATATGACTGTAGGATAGAAGTAGCAATAGAAAATGCTCTTGAACCTCTTCATCTAGAATCTATTCACCCTAATTCTTTAAACGAGCTCAAACTAGGTATAGCTGACAACTATTTTTCTGATAATTCAGTTATATTCACTCAAGATATTGGAAATGAAAAGACAAAAAAAGGACTTTTAAAGCTACAGAAATTTTTTGAATCTAAATTTGAAGAAAAATATCAATCAACATTTATTTTTCCGTCTTTTTTTATTTCAAGTACTTTTGGCTTTTCTTTTTCTGTTCAAACTTTTTATCCTTCTAATGATAAATTTAAAACTCATTTCAGATCCAGAATATACTCTTCAAAACTATTAGATGATAATAAAAGTACTATCTTAAAATCTTTCTTTGACTCCACTATCTCTATAAATAAACAGATATTTAAAGAAGATTATGAGATTTGTTCTAGAGTTAATAAGCAAGAAAAACATTATATTGGCCCTTTAGCTGAAACAGAGGAAAAGTTGATTTGGTATAGAAAAAAATTAAAGTAAATTGATAAGATTAGTTAATGGCCACAAAGTTAATATTAAATTTTGCGAGTCAATTGAGCTATCTAGAGAAAAAAGGAAGAAAAATCTCTTAAATAGCTTAAATAGAAAAGATTATTTTTGTAGCTTTTCACATTCTAAGAATATATCGGTGTGTGCCTATATTCCTCCTTCTAAAAACATAGGAATTGACATAGAGCCTATAGAAAGGCAAATTTCTATTAGATTAAATAATTTTCTTTCCTTACAGTCTAAGAGGCTTAAGCTTAAAAATATAGAGCTGTGGTGCTTGATGGAAGCTACCTTCAAGGCTTGCCCTGATCTCCAACATCAGCATTTTTTGAATTATGATTTTGAAAGAGAAGGGAAACTCTTCTGGTTAAAGCATGAATCTAATAAAAGAATATTCCTTAAAATATTTAAAAGAAAAAAATTTGTGTATGCTATTGCTATTGAAGATTAGCTAATTTTTTGAATTGATTAGATCTAAAAATTCTTGTATTGATTTACATTCTGTAAGTAATGTTCCATCTACCATTAGATCATATCTTTCATCTAATTCTGCTATTAAAGAAACAACAACAATTGAATCCCAGTTATCATCAGGGTCAAGTTCTAAATCCTGAACAATTTCGTCTTCTTCTAACTCCATTACCTCAGCTAAAATATTTCTTACATCCTCAAATGAAATCATTTTTTTTTAAATATCTCTTAAATAAATTTGGGGGTACTATACTCTCTAATATACATGATTTTAAAAATTAAAAAATAGGTTTTAGATATGGAAAAAATAACTAAAGATACGATACTATCAGACCTTAAAAATTTGGGTCTCATGCAAGGCGATACAGTATTTATTACAGCTGATCTTATGAGAGTTGGTTATCTTGGTAAGAATCGATCATCTACACGATCTGATTGGGTCTTATTCTTTAGAGAACTCTTAGGGGATAGTGGTACTTTTATGACAGTATCTTATTCCAAATCTTTTCCGTTATTTTCTTTTGATAAAGAAAATCCTTTCGATAAGAAGACTCCTACGAACTCTGGATCTTTGGCTAGAGCCCTCTTAGAGAGTAATGACTCTAGAAGAAGCTCTCATCCAACTAATTCGTATGTCGCTATTGGAGAGAAGGCAGAGTATCTGACGGAGGGTCACTCTGAGAAAAGTCTTTGTTATGATCCTACAAAAAAGATAATAGAACTAAAAGGAAAAAATTTAATGTTGGGAACAATAGATGGAATCAATGCACCTATGGTTTTTCACTATGTTCAGCAAATTTTGGGTCAAACATTAGATGATCCATTATCTGGTCTTACTGGTTGTTATTACAAAGATGCTGAAGATAAAGTAAAGAAGTTTATCCGAAGAGATGTAGGGGGATGTTCTTCAGCTGGCAATAAACTTTATTCCTATCTTATTAATCAGGAATGTATATCTATTGGAAAGGTTGGAAATGCTGTTTCAGCTCTTATAGATGCTGAAAGATCATTTAAAATTTGTAAGGAAATTATGGAAGAATACCCGAGCTTTTCAATGTGCGCTGATAAAAGTTGTCTTAGTTGTTATGGAAGATACTCCAATACAGGCATTTATTCTTTTAAGAGTAAGATAACCAACATGCTTAAATTGCTTTTTCAAAGATTTTAGGTTTGTAAGGAAAGCATTAATGAACTTAATTGCTCTTCTGGTTTGGTTTTTAATAATTCCAGTATGGCTGAAGATTCTTACTTTATCCAAAAGAAGTTTAATGCAGCCCTCAGCTATTTCAATATTATTTGGATTTATTCTTATATTTCAATACCTTGGACTGCCCTTACTATACTTTGATGTTGTTTCTGATATTGGGGGATTAAAGAGTATTACCCCAAATAAGTCTACGGTCTTTTATCTTTTCTTGATGAATACATTTGTCACTACTTGTTTATTGATTGGTTATTTTATTGCGGATAAGTCGATAGTTAAGCCTATTCGCGAAAATCAAATGATAAGGAACAATTTTGAATTGAAATCAGGTGACCTATTTACTTCTTTATTGCTGTTTGCAATTTGCTCAATAGTTCTAATTGTATTTATAAATTCAATAGGGGTTTATAACGTTGCTCTGATAGGGCTCTTTAGTGCTGCTGATCAATTGAGTGGAATTTCTCTTAGGTCCAATATGACAGACGTTATGTCAGGCTCTCATTGGTACAAACTCTTCATGAAAGATCTCCTTTCCATAGCTACTATATCCTTGTTAATAATTAGTATTAACAAAAAAAGTTTCATGCTAAGAATGTTCACAATCTTTAGTGTTTTTTTATGCTTTTTCTCATTTTTGTTGACTTTAGAGAAAGCGCCTATAGTCGGGTTGATATTGATGATATCTGTGGGGATTGTTCTTTCTTCTCAAAAGGGTCAATTCAATTTAAAGGCCCTAATAATCTTATTCATATTTCTGCTAACACTATTATCAACTATGTACATTCTTTTTATGTCAGATACGAAAGGGTTGTTAGGTGCTTTTGAATCCATATATAAAAGAGTTTTAACAGGATCTTTAATTCCAGGTTATTATTACTTAGAGTATTTTCCTCATATCGAGGACTTTATCCTCGGTAGGAGTATGCCTAATCCTGCAAATCTATTTCCTTTTGAATCTTATAATTTAACTAAAGAAATTTCTCTTTGGGCCTTCCCGGAAGATAGAAAGGCAGGTATTTCGGGCTCAATGCCAGCTTTCTTTTGGGGTGAGTTTTATGCCAATTTCGGGGTTCTTGCTGCACTTTTAGGTTCTGCAATTATTGGTTTTTTACTTAGAATCATTGACTATGCGATTGATAATAGAGGAAATAATCCCCTGATCATAGCCCTATCATCATGGGTAATAATCCATTTTGCAGAACTTTCTTCAACTGGCTTCACTACCTATCTTTTAGATGTATATTTGATTTTTTCAACTGTGGTTGTTTTTACTTTGGTAATTTTTCAAAAGCTATTATTTAGTCGCACATAATAGTTAATAACTTTTTCTATTATAATCTTTGGATATGCTTTCTAATTCTACGATCAGAGGTAATTTTTATTCAGATGAAGCTTTAATTTGGATAAACAATCTCTTGTCTGAAAGATTTGATGTTAAAGACATTAATGTATTGCGAGATAAAGATTTTAACTTCATCATCAAACACAAAGAACACGAGAGCTACATTCAATTTCCGAAAACTCCGTCATCTTTATGGGACTTAAACGAAGAATGTCCATCAAGTAATGTTGATTTAAGCGAAGAAAACTTAAATCTACCATTTGACAGTCAACTACCTTTACCCGGTTATGATTCAGTCGATAAACTTTTTACAATCGAAGATGGTAACTGTAAATTTAAAGCTGATCTTCTCGGTATTATTTACTGGATACTTTGTAGAGTGGAAGAACTTAACTCTGATTCTTTAGATAGACATGGAAGATTCCAGTTTGATTACTCTCACGCATACAAGCATAACTATCTTATGCGACCAATAGTGGATGAATACCTAGTCATTATAGGCAAGATAATGGAAAAAATTTGGTCTAAAAATGTGAGACTTAATGGCGAGTTTAAGATTTCAGTTAGTCATGATGTAGATGCACCTGCTAAATATCCACAAAATAATTATTTTTTAATTTTTCGAACTTTTTTAGTTAATCTTATAAAAGGAAATTTGAATGAATGTAAGTTAATTTATAAGATTCTTCTCTCCAAAAATTATTTGTTGAGTCCTTACGATGCTTACAATCAATTTGATTGGATGATGTCTCGCTCAGAGGAGTTGGGTATTAAGAGTACTTTTTATTTCATTTGTGACAAGACTTCAAAGATTTATGATGGTGATTATAAAATTAGAGACGAAGCAATTAAAAATCTCATTAGATCTATTTATTCAAGGGGACATAAACTAGGTGTTCACTTTAGTTATAATTCTTACAATTCAGTCTCAGCTCTTAAAAGAGAAATAAAAGTTTTTAAAGATTTCTTACAAGACGAAAAAATACAACAAGAAGAAATAGGTTCAAGGATGCACTATCTGCGTTGGATCTTTCCCGATACCTCACGTAATCTTAGTGTTGCTGGAACAAGTTATGATGCGTCTGTTTCATATGCAGGTCACCCAGGCTTTAGGGCTGGAACTTGTTTTAGCTATAAGGCATTTGATCCGATAGGATGCCAGGAAATTGATTTAGAAATAAGACCTTTGATTGCAATGGAAAACTCCATCCTCTCAAAAAGGTATATGAATATTGGCTTTGATAAAAATCCTGAAGATATCTTTTATAGACTAATAGACTCTTGTGAAAATGTAGGCGGAACTTTTAGTTTGTTATGGCACAATTCGGATCTCCAGTTTACGGAGGATAGAGATCTTTATTCTAAAATTTTGAATTATGCATCTTCAAAGAACAATCTGCAGAATGAAAAAAACTAAAGATAATGACTAAAGAAATTATTCACATTTCTCATACTAATATCAACTGGGACTACAGGATCTTAAAGGAACTTGAAGCAGTTTCTTTAGTTGAAGATGCAAATATTACTGCTATCGGTGTTGAATTTACTGAAGGTCAGGTGGAGATAGATATCGATAGAGATAACATTAATATCGAAACAATTACTTTGTTAACAAAGAAACTACAGAAAACCAGACTGCCTGGTTTTATTCGACAGCCTTTAGTATTTATAGAACTTGCTTTAAAGATGACTTACGGAGTAGTTAGGAAAAAGCCTCACATTGTTCATTGTCATGATGCTATAGCTTTACCTATTGGATGGATATGCTCTATCCTTACTGGCTCTAAACTCATTTATGATGCCCATGAGTTGATGTCAGACAAACAAGGCAATGATTTTATATCGAGATTCTATATAAAAATTGTAGAAAAAGTATGTTGGTCAAAGGTTGAAACTCTAATATCTGTAAGTGACTCGATAATTAGTTGGTATAGAGATAAATATGGAAAAAAAAGATTTCTGACGATCTTAAATTCACCTCCAAGAGAACTTTATGAAGAAACGGCTGAGGGCGTGGCGCAAGATCATAACTACTTGAGAAAGAAATTTGATATACCTGAAAACCACATTATTTTTTTATTTGTTGGCCAATTTATGGGAGGAAGGAGTATTGAACTTTTCCTAAAAATATTTGAACAGGAGTTACACAATTCTCATTTAATTCTTCTTGGATTTGGAGAAGGAGAGATTTTAGAAACAATTCAAGAAACCTCTAGTAGATGTAGCAATATACATCTACATGATGCAGTTGCACATAATGAGGTAATTTCTATAGCTAAAAATGCTGACTACGGCCTATGCTTTATTCAGAACGTTTCTTTAAGTGACTGGTATTCTCTACCAAATAAGCTTTTTGAATATCTTCTTAGTGGACTTCCTGTTTTGGCTTCTAACTGCCCTGAAATTATGAAAATGATAAAACAATATCGTGCTGGAGAGTGTTTAGAACCCAATGAGGAAAATTTAGTTAAAAAGATTCGTGAGCTAGAATTAAAAAAACCTTTAAGAGTTGATACAGACAGAAGTGAAATAACTTGGGAGTTCCAAGCAAAGAAACTTCAGGAAGAATATAAAATTCTTCTTTCTCGGCCAAATTAATTTCTGTATGTTGGCCCCGCAATCTGTTTAAATGACCTATCGAGAAAATCTTGTTTAATTTACTTTAATTTATATACCCTAGTATGTGTGGAATTTTTGGTGTAATTTCTAGTGATTTAGTTGATCTCGATGACTTACAGGCAATTGCAAAGCTTTCTCAGCAAAGAGGGAAGGACTCCAGTGGTTTAATTCAATTAAAAGACAGCTCCTACTCCATCTATCGTTCCGATGGTTCCATTGTGAACCTAATAAAGAAGGTTGATTTGACTAAATCAAAAATTATATTGGGTCACAGTAGGTTAGTAACTAATGGACACTCAGATAATCAACCAATCATAAAAAATGATACAGTCATCTTGCATAATGGAATAATTGTGAATGTTGATCCATTGTGGGAAGAAACTTCTATTACGAGAGAACAAGAAGTTGATACGGAAATAATTGCTGCTTTAGTAACCGATCATCTAGATAGAGGACATTCCGTAGATGACATCCCTTCTTTAATTCTAGATAAATGCAAAGGAGTAGTAGCTACAGCAATCTTACTACCAAAACTAGGTAAACTCCTCCTTTTTTCAAATAATGGTAGCCTCTATATTGGAAAAAAGGGCGACTCTACGATCTTCTCTTCTGAGATTTATCCCTTGAACACAATTGCCTGTGAGCACATAGAGCAAGTTAAAAATAATTATAAATTAATTGAAATAGAGAAAAATCTTAAAGATATTCAAATTGGTGAATTCCAATCTAAGAGACTGGATTTAGTACCTGAACTTCAATTTTCTGGAGAAGAGGAAAGGTTGTTGAAATATGATAGCCATGCTCTAACAAGATGCACAAAATGTATACTTCCTGAGACCATGCCATTTATCTATTTTGATGAAAAAGGCGTATGTAATTACTGTAATAACTATCAATTAAGAAATGTACCAAAATCAAAAGACATACTCTTTAAATTAATTGAGGAATACAGGCGAAAAGAGGGTAATGAATGCATAGTTCCTTTCTCAGGAGGTAGAGACAGTTGCTACGGTCTTCACCTTATAGTGAAAGAACTTGGACTTAAAGCTCTTGCATATACATACGACTGGGGAATGGTAACAGATCTTGGAAGAAGGAATATAAGCAGAATGTGTTCTCAACTTGAAGTTGAAAATATAATTGTCGCTGCTGATATAACTAAAAAGAGAGAATATATCAGGAAGAATATAAAGGCATGGTTAAAATCCCCCCATCTTGGAATGATTAGTATCTTTACTGCTGGAGATAAGCACTTTTTTAGGCATCTAGAAACCATCAAAAAACAAACAGGTATAGGCCTTAATTTATGGGGAGTTAATCCCCTTGAAGTAACACACTTCAAAGCCGGTTTCTTAGGAATACCGCCAGATTTTGAAGAGGAGAAGGTTTATAGCAATGGATTTATGAATCAATTCAGGTATCAGATGTTACGATTAAAAGCCATGATCCAAAGTCCAGGGTATTTCAATAACTCGATGTGGGACACTCTTTCGGGAGAATATTACAGAAGTGTTTTAAAGAAGACAGACTACTTTCACATATTTGACTACTGGCGCTGGGAGGAAGATTTGATAGATTTAACACTACTGAATGAATATGATTGGGAAAAAGCTCCAGATACATCAACTACTTGGAGAATTGGTGACGGAACAGCTGCATTCTATAATTATATTTACTACACAGTTGCAGGTTTTACTGAGCACGATACTTTTAGAAGCAATCAAATTAGGGAAGGTCAACTTTCTCGAGAGAAGGCATTGGAGTTAGTTCAGGATGAAAATAGACCTAGATACCCTAATTTAAAATGGTATCTTGATTCAGTAGGTCTTGATTTTAAAGACACAATAAAAGCTATTAACACTATTCCACAGTTATAATTTTGAAATGAACGTTTGGTTAATTTCAGCTTATGATCAACCTAATGGTATGTCCTCAAGAAGCTATGATCTAGCTTTAGGTTTAACAGAACTAGGATATAACGTAACTATTTTTACAAATAGCTACTGTCATTGGACGCATGAAGATGTTTTGAAAGAGCATGAAAAAACTAGATTTGAAGAAATAAATTCTGTCAAAGTAGTTTGGCTTAAGACATATAAATATAAAGGAAACGGTCTAGGAAGAGGAATAAATATGTTTTCTAATTTTTTTCAGGTTCTTAGATATCATAAAATTCCTTTGCATAAACCAGATGTGGTAGTGGGGCCCTCAGTTCCACTATTAACGGGTTTAGCGGCTTACATTCTATCTTTCAAGTTTCAATCAAAATTTATATTTGAAATTAGAGATGTATGGCCTATCGCCTTAGTTGAAAGTGGAGCATTGTCCAAAAGAAGTTTTATATA
>MDTG01377435.1_pt1 | contig 25134 bp, 25 predicted proteins | sample 811421 | NCBI WGS metagenome assembly MDTG01 (sample SAMN05326645, study PRJNA326480) | marine metagenome | isolation source: seawater | place: Pacific Ocean: South East | collected 2011 | reverse complement strand
TTAGCGCATGTTTCAAATCGAATCGTGAATGAATTGGAGGGGGTTAGTAGAGTGGTTTATGATATTTCAAGCAAACCTCCAGCTACAATTGAGTGGGAATAGCAAAGTAATTATGAGAAATAAGTTAAAAGTTGCCTTAATAATGAATCAAAATTGTTATCCTGGAAGAGAGTACTTATCTAATTTAAAAAATTTAGATATTGATGTCTTATCTATTGGTCAATATCCAGAAATTGATCGAGATGAAGAAGAAAGGTGCGGCAATCTATGGAAGCCAGAATCTGAACAAACACTATCTGAATATTTTAATTTTTATAATTTTGAAAGCTTAAAATCAGAGCAACTAGAAGAATTTTTAATTTCACAAAAGTATGATGTTGGAATTCAAGGCGGCACTGGAATACTCAAAGATAAAATTATTCAATTATTTCGTTTAGGGTTGATAAATTTTCATCCTGGAGATCTGCCTCACTTTAGAGGTTGTAGTGCACCCGAATGGCAGTTATATGAAAAAAAGAAAATTATATGTACAGCTCATATAATTGATGAAGGCATTGATTCAGGGGCAATTATTTTAAAAAAAGAGCTTGATGTCAGCTTGAAGTCCTATGAGCATTTTAGAGCATCCATTTATCCTGAAACATCAAATTTTGTAAGAGAAGTAATCTCAGATATTATTGGACGCGATGACTTGTTCTTGAAAGCAGTTCCCCAGGATGAAAACCAAGCTATCTATAGGGAGTATATTGGCGAAGAAAAAATCAATGAGATTAAAGAAATTTTAGCAAATGCTTAATTTTATATTTAGATGAACATATAGAGCATATATACAAATCATAGTATTTAGGAATAACTTTACTGATTTATAAATTGAGATTATGAAAAAATTAAAAGCTGCATTGCTTGTTGATAATATGAGTCTTGCAAAATGGCAGTTTGATGCATTAAAAAATGCAGATCATAAGCTTGATGTCACCTACATATTGAATTGCACCAATACTCAAACAAAGAAAAGTGTATTTAAAAATTTCTTGTACTACATATTAAATATTATTTCATTAAGGAATAAGTTATCAAAAATAATTCCACTTGAAGGCTATAAAAGAGCTAAAGTAATTAATTTTAAATCCTTATACAAGAAAAACTGGCAATCTATTCCCCGAAATATTTCTCATGAATTAATAAGCAATGATATCTATATAATTATCAAATATGGAATGAGCCTATTAACAATTGATGATCAACTTGCTCAGCTAAATATTTTTTCTTTTCATCATGGCGACCCATCAAAGTATCGAGGGCGACCCGCAGGATTTTATGAAATCCTAAATGGAGAAAAAAAGTCAGGTATTATAGTCCAGAGTATAAATAATAAATTAGATGGTGGAGAGGTATATGCTTTTGCAGAGTCTAAAATTATTAATTATTCTTATAAAAAAACTGCCATTAACTTTTATTCTCACTCAAAATTTTTACTAAGCAAGGCAATTGATAATCTCAATAATAGCCGTCAAATATCTATTTCAAAAGAAGGAAAAAACTATAGATTGCCTTCGAACCTTACTGTTATCTATTTTATTAACAAAATTTTATTTAATTTAATACGAAGAATTATTTACGGTATTTTTTATGAGAAAAGGTGGAAAGTTGGAATGATGCAAAATAGACTATCTCTTAATGGCGAAGAGCTCATTTCAAGCAATTCATTAAAAGAAATACCAATTCAGGGAAGTTATAACTTTTACGCAGATCCATTCTTTTCAACTGATGACAATTTTATTAGATTAGAAGCTCTTAAAAATAAGACGGGCTTGGGAGATATTTTGGAAATTTCATTGAATGGAAGCTGTGAACAAAAAGTTATTTTAGATGGCAAACATTATTCATATCCTTATAGCTTTATATTTCAAGACTCTGAATACTTACTTCCTGAAGTTGCAAGCCATTCATCCCAATACTTTATAAAATTAAGTCAAAATATCAAAACTAAAATTCCAATTAAAGGACTGGAAAAGCAGAGAATAGTAGATGCTACACTCGTTGAGAAAGAAAATAAGTGGCATCTCTTTTTTTCATATAATAATGATACAAATAATGTACTTCATTTGTGGACTGCTAATACTCCGTATGAAGTTTTTTCTCCTCACCCTGAAAGTCCAATTAATCTTATGCCATCTCAATCAAGAATGGGTGGAGGAGTTATCCAAATTAATGGCAGACTTTTGAGATTTGGGCAAAATAATGAGGGAGAATATGGTGAATCCATCTCAGTAATGGAAATTAAAGAATTAACCCCTTCTAAGTACCTAGAGGTAAAATGTGGTTCAATAGAAATTGATAATTTCAAAGGGCCACATAGTATTAATTTTAACTCAAATCGCACCAAGTTAATCATTGATTATTATGAAAATAAATTTTCACTTTTGGCTGGAATACGAAGGTTATTAGCAAGGTTAGTAGAAAATTAAATAATGTTAATTAAGGATAAATTTAAAAATTCTTGATTTGGGGGAAACAGTTATGAAAAATATTATAATTTTTGGTTCAGGCGGTCATGCAAGCGTGCTTGTAGATATTGTTTCTAAAGAAAAAAAATATCAAATTATTGGCTACATTGATAATCAGACTCGTAAGAAAGAAAATCTTGGATTCCCTTATCTTGGAGAAATTAATAATCTTCACAGAATCATTGCTAAAAATGAAATATATGGTGGCATTATTGCTATTGGAGATAATGCAGTAAGGTCAAATCTGTCCGCAGAAATTATTAATCAAGTTCCAGATTTTAGGTTCGTGAATTGCATTCATCCTGACTCAGTCATTGGTCTAAATGTTGAAATTGGCGAAGGAAATGCAATTATGGCTGGAGCTATAATCAATACAAATACTATTATTTCAGATCACTGTATTTTAAATACTAATTCTTCCTTAGATCATGATTGCAAAATGCTAAATTTTTCCTCCATTGCACCAAATGCAACTGTAGGAGGTAAGAGCGAAATAGGAGAACACTCGGCTATAGGTATAGGTGCTAATATATTGCATAATATTTCGGTAGGTTCTAATTGTATTATTGGTGGCGGTAGTCTCGTTGCCTCAAATACAGAGGATGATGCTATTTATTATGGATCGCCAGCAAAGTTAGTAAGGAGACATGAACTAGGAAGTAAATATTTATAATATTTTATGCATTTAAATCTTTCTGTATTACAAAATTGTCAAGCTCATAATATTTATTATGACCCTTTTCCACACATCATTATAAAAGATGCTCTGCCTCAAAATATTGCAAAAGTACTTACTAGTAACTTTCTAATTTCAGAATCAAATCATAGCCTAAATAATCATAGGGTTGATATTTCTGCAGGTGATATAGATCATCAGGATTATTTAATAGAAGAATGGAGAAATTTTATTGCCTTTCATACTTCAAAAGAATTTTTGCATGAGGTGCTGAATATTTTCGGACCTACAATTTTAAAGAATAATCCTGATTATTTTTCTTCCTTAAATCAACTCTATAATTTAAATGTTGGCACAAGAAAAATTGATAGCTTTGAAGGATTTGATATTTTATTAGATACTCAAATTTCAATTAATTCTCCAGTAACGAAGAAAAGCTCAGTTCGATCAGCCCATACAGATAATACAAACAAGCTATTCAGCGGACTGTTATATCTCCGGCAACCAGATGATGATAGTGTTGGTGGAAATCTAAATATATGTAACTGGAACAATAATTATAACTATAAGCAGAAACTAAAATATTATAAAGAAGGTCTCCATCCAAAGCATTTCTCTGTATATAAAGAAATTGAATATGAAAATAATGTTTTTATTTTATTTCTTAATTCTATAGATGCTCTTCATGCTGTTACGCCCAGAGAAATCACTCCTCACAATAGAACATTTGTTAATTTTGTAGCTGAACTTCCCTATGATATTTTTCATCGCAACGCTTTCTTGAAGAGACAATTTATTCAATTTTTTCAATTCCTTAGAGATAAGAAAAGTTTATTAAAAAAGGTTTCTAAGTAAATTTAATATTCGAGATACTAAAATGAATTACAGAGCAGAGATAGATGGATTAAGAGCAATTGCTGTCTTGCCAGTAATCTTTTTTCATGCTGGTTTTGAATTCTTCAGTGGTGGTTTTGTTGGCGTAGATATTTTTTTTGTAATCAGTGGCTATTTGATTACTGGGATCATAATTAATGAAATCTCTCAAAATAAATTTAGCATAATAAATTTTTATGAAAGGAGGGCTAGAAGGATTCTCCCTGCTCTATTTTTTGTAATGCTAATTTGTCTTCCTTTTGCATGGTTTTTGTTACCACCATTACATTTAAAAGATTTTGGTCAAAGTTTGGTTGCAGTATCTTTATTTTCTTCAAATCTTTTGTTTTGGACAGAAAGTGGTTATTTCACAAGTTTTGCTGAGTTAAAACCCTTATTACATACTTGGAGTCTTGCTGTGGAAGAACAATATTATATTGTATTTCCCATTTTCCTGTCCCTTGTTTGGCGATTTGGAATAAAGTTTATTATGTCATCTCTTTTAATTGTTTTTATTTCCAGTTTATTTCTTGCTCATTGGGCCTCATCAAGTGATTTAGATAATATTTCTAGCGCTTCATTTTTGTCTTTACCGACCAGGGCATGGGAGCTTTTAATTGGAGTCTTTCTTGCATTTTATCTTAAGCATTATGGATTCTTAAAATCTAAAAAGTTAAACCAATTTTTGAGTATGTTTGGGGTATTTCTCATAATCTTTTCTATTATTAATTTCAACCAATCGACCCCCTTTCCAAGCATATATGCCTTAATTCCAACAGTTGGATGCGCACTTCTTATTTTGTCTGCCGTACCAAAAACAGTTGTATATAAAATTTTAACCATCCCTCCAATTGTAGGAATTGGCTTAATTTCATATAGTGCTTATTTGTGGCATCAGCCGATTCTGGCATTCGCTCATTTTCAAATATCATTTGAAGAATTGTCTGATTTCTATTTATTTTGTTTGGCAAGCTCCTCTTTGATTTTTGCATACATTAGCTGGAGATGGATAGAAAAGCCTTTTCGAGACAAAGATAAAATTTCTAAAAATAGAATTTTTATTTATTCTTTTTCTTCAATGCTATTTTTTATTTTAATCGGAACTGCAATTCATCTTACAAATGGACTAAAAGCATATAAGATTCAATACGAATTTTCAGATATTGAAAGGGAAAATTATTTAATTATTGATTCAAGTACAAATTATGACATGTATCAAAGAATGGAGGATGCAGATTGTAACTTTTGGGTAAAAGATTCGTCTCAACTAGACATTAAAAGAGTAGATATTTGTCAAAAGGAATTTGGACAACCGTTAATTATTCTGGGAGATAGCCATGCTCTTAATATTTATAATATTTTTTCTAAAAGTAAAAAATATAAATATCTAATAGGCATTTCTCAAGGTGGTTGCAGAGCGCATGATTTATTGGAGCATTGTGGTTATGATGATTTGCGTAATATTATTAGGTCTAATAAGTTGTTTAGACCAGAAATCATTTATCATCAAAGCGGGTCATACTTTATTCGGGGAAGTCGAGGCCAGCATGAGCCCAGTTTATACAACAGCAATATTACATTTGATGAATTGAACGTAATAAAAGTAAAAGATTATTTAAAATCTTTAAATGATCTTGGAGCAAAAGTTAAATGGCTTGGCCATTTTGCTGAATATAGAATTGACCCAATTCTCAATATTAAAGAAATCAAATCTTTGCCAAATAGAAACTTAAAAATTTTTGAATCTATTGATATGAAAGTTTTACAAACTTTAGACAGCGCAAGTTTTTCAGATTATTTAAGTTTTAAGGATTTTTATAAAATTGATGAGAGGGTATTATTTAACGATTGTTTGATATGGAGAGATCCAGATCATTTTAGTTCATGTGGTGAAGATATTATTGCATCAAAGGCAAATTTTTCCTTATTTAATTAATGATAGAATCTCATGATCATCAGGTATATCAAATAATTTTTCATTAGTCTTTATTGGCCCGCCATCAACATATACTTCAAATTGCAGTATATCTCTGTAAGAATTGAATTCAGGAATGCTGGCAGCATGCAGGCATTCTTGAGTATTAACTATTGCGCAGTCCCCAGCATCGCCTTCAAAGTAATTGATGGAAGTAGGATCTATCAGCTTATCTATTAATTTATTATTTTGTTTATATCTTGAAAAATAATTAGATCGAAGAAGTCTCTTGCTCATTAATTTATTGTGAAATCTAAAAGCACCTGTTTTTTTATTTACGCCATCCTTTAGTAGAATAAAAATACGAAGAGATGTAGCTTTACATGCGTCATTATGAAAAGTATTTGAAAAAACGTCATCCTTGTTTTCGTCAACAGAACCAACATGCAGATTTCTCCAAACCCTAATACTTTGAATTCGATAGGCGCATTTATAATAACTATATAAAGTCTCTTTTAGATGGTCATTAAAAAGGTTTTTGTATTCATTATAAGAACTAGGATTAATAGCATGAAGCATAGCACCATTTTTTTCAGTAACATGTAATTTAGGATCATCAAAAATTTGTTGGGTTTTTTGAACAGCTTGATTAATGTTATCGGTTTCAATTAAGTTATTAATTAGTACGTATCCTTGATCTATTAAGTGAGTCGCATCTTCTTTTGCTTTTTTGCTGCAGTGAAGAGGTTTATTATGTCTTACGTAAAATTTTCTAAAATTCTTTAGTTCGGATTTGGCGCCAATATTATTTCTTAGCCCAGCAGTATTGCCATAATAAAAGTAGATTAATTGATTAACTAATGATCTTAGTAAACCGGTTTTAGTTGGCCTCTGAAGGACTGCTTGATTGCTATTTTTCATTTTTAAATTAAATAATTTTTATATTATCCATTTTATTTTGATTATGAAAAGCTTATTAAAATCTTGAGTCAATTTTTTTTTGTAAAATTTTCAAGTGAATATGTAATTTGAATTCTTCTTGCTCCTAAATTTTCAAGTTCTATTTTTGCATTCTCATGATCAGCAGCAATATTGATATAAAAATTTGGGGGCCTAACTGATTTGATTTCACTAAGGGGAGAATGATTTGTAATCATGAAATTTAATATTTCATCAAACATAAGATCTTGATCCTGGGATAGTGAAATACTTAAACAATTTGTGTCAAGCAAATAGGTACTTCCTATGAATTGTCCATTTCTTTTAATTAGATACCAAACTCTATAAGGATGGTTAGATACAAATTCACGATGCATTTTCATTGTTGGCATAACATGACTACTTATTTTGAATTTTCTATTTTTTAGAAGTTCATACAAAGCTTCGCACTGCACTTTGTTGCCAACTACTTCTTCAAATTTCAGTGAATTTTTATGAATTTCTTTCAAGAGTGATTACCTTCATTTATTAGAAAATAACAGTCACTATTAGAGGAAACTTCATGGAAATAACACTTTTGAAAAATTTTCATGCTAGCCACATTTGTTTTTTTTATGGTTGCAACTAAATTTATATTGTTACCTTCTCTGTATTTTATGATTGATTTCAATAGAAGTGTAGTTGCAAGACCTTTGCCTCGAAGAACCGGATTTATATTTATTGATACTTCAGACGTCTCTTCAATAGCATCATAATCAAAGCGACAGATTCCAACTTTCTGATTATCAAGAATTCCAATAAATAATTCCCTATTCTTGCTTTTTAGACTTTTAAGAAACCATTTTTCATGCTCTTGAAAGACAACTTCCTTATTGTTAATTGACATAGAAATACTCAACGGATCATTCCTCCATTCAAATATGTCGGTTATGTCTTCAACTGAGGCACTTCTTATATTCAACTATTTTTTTTATTCATTTATTTATTTTATTTTATTATCCAATATAGTCGATGTCACCTTTATTAATTTGAAAATATAATTTTAAAGTTACTAGGCATAATAAAATAAATATATAATTGGGAATGAGCTTCAAAATACAAGATTCTATTATTGGAGGAAAACATCCGCCATATTTTATTGCAGAGCTGTCTGCAAATCATAATGGATCAATAGAAAGAGCAAAGTTATCCATTGAAGCTGCAAAAAAAAGTGGTGCAAACGCAGTAAAAATTCAAACTTATACTGCCGACACCATGACTATTGATTCTGATAAGAGTGAATTTAAAATTCATGGAGGTCTTTGGGATGGATATAAATTATATGACCTATACAAAGAAGCTGAGACCCCATTTGAATGGCATCAAGAATTATTCAATTTTGCTGATAAAGTAGGCATTACTATTTTTTCTAGTCCATTTGATGAAACTGCAATAGATTTGTTGGAAGATTTAAATGCCCCTGCCTACAAAATTGCATCGTTTGAGATTACTGATCTGCCCTTGATAAGTTACGCCGCTCAAACCAAAAAACCTTTATTTATGTCAACTGGTATGGCAAATGAGGATGAAATTGAAGAGGCTGTTTCAACTGCTAAAGATGCAGGATGTGATGAAATTCTTTTGTTTCATTGCATAAGTAGCTATCCAACTCCAATCGAGGAGGCTAACTTATTGCAAATGCAAAAAATTAAAAAAAAGTATAATGTCTTGGTTGGTTTATCTGATCATACTATTGGAAACACTGCTGCATCTACAGCTACCGCACTTGGGGCCTCTGCAATTGAAAAACACTTTACACTCAGTAGGGAAGACAAAGGTCCAGACAGCACTTTTTCAATTGAGCCCGAGGAACTATCTATTTTAATTAATGAAATAAATGATGTTTGGGCTAGTTTAGGATCAGATGCTTTTGCACGTCCAAAGGCAGAAAAAAATAATCGAGCTTTTAGAAGATCTTTATATTTTGTTGAGAACTTAAAAAAGGGCCATCATATTTCAGAGTCAGACATTAGAAGAATTAGGCCTGGCTTTGGCTTGCCACCAAAATTTTTTAAAGATGTAGTAGGCCAAAAGTTAATTCAAGATGTGGAGAGAGGTGATCCCGTTAAGTGGGAAAATTTCAAAATTGAATCATAGACTCATATCAAAAATATATATAAATTAATATATAATGTTTTTCAAAATTTAATAGCAATGAGTAATACCATGCAGAATTTCAAAACAGATCAAGAAAATTTTTGGGCAGGTGAGTTTGGTAATGAATATATCGATCGAAATAAAAGTGATCAGTTGCTTGCTTCAAACTTAGAATATTTTGCGAAAAGTCTTAAAGCTGCTCATAAGATCTCATCTGTAATTGAATTCGGAGCAAACATAGGAATGAATTTGAAAGCATTAAAGCTTTTAAGGCCCGAGGTTAAATTACAGGGCGTTGAAATTAATAAAGACGCTGCAAAAATTTTAGAGGAAGTTATTGGAAAAGAGAACGTTTTTTTAGAATCAATCCTTGATTTTAAGTCAAAAACACACTCAGACCTCGTGCTTCTTAAAGGCGTTTTAATTCATATCAACCCCGATGCTTTAGACGGCTTATATCAAATAATATATAACACATCAAATAGATATATTCTTATTGGCGAATACTATAATCCAGCACCAGTAACGATCAATTATCGCGGTCATGAGGATCGTTTATTCAAAAGAGATTTCGCAGGAGAGCTTCTCGAAAAGTTCTCTGATTTGCAATTAATTGATTATGGCTTTGCCTACAGGAATGATCCTACATATCCTCAAGATGATATCACTTGGTTCTTATTGGAAAAATCCTAAATGCTTAATTACTGTAAGTCATGCATCATGCCTGACTCAAAACCAGATTTATCTTTTGATGAAGATGGAGTCTGTAATGCATGTAGAAATTATGAAAACAGGTCCAAGATTAATTGGGAAAAAAGAAAAGCAGAGCTAAATCAACTACTTGAAAAATATCGAAGTAAAGATAATTTTTCATGGGATTGCATTGTTCCTGTTTCAGGAGGTAAGGATAGTACTTATCAAGTCATTCGCATTCTCCAGCTGGGATTAAATCCATTATGTGTAACTTCTACAACCTGTGATCTCAGTGAGCTAGGTAGAAAAAATATTGATAATATCAAAAGACTTGGAGTTGACTATGTGGAATTTTCACCAAATCCATTGGTTCGAGCTAAATTAAATAGAGTCGGCCTAATTGAAGTCGGAGATATATCATGGCCAGAACATGTTGGGATCTTCACAATCCCTGTTAGGGCAGCTGTTCAGTTTAATGTTCCACTTATTATTTGGGGAGAAAATTCTCAAAATGAGTATGGAGGTCCAGCAGCTTCGGTTGAGAGCAATATACTTAATCGAAGATGGCTTGAAGAATTTGGTGGCTTGCTTGGGATGAGAGTAACTGACTTGATAGGTCAAGAGGGCATTGAAGAAAAGCATCTTATACCATATAACTATCCCACTGATGAAGAATTAAGCAAAACAGGTGTCACAGGTTTATTCTTAGGGCATTATCTCCCATGGGATGGTATGTCCAATACACTCATATCTCAAGCAAATGGATTTATCTCATATGAAAAAATTGTTGAGGGATCAATGGTGAATTATGAAAACCTAGATAATCATCAAACAGGAATCCATGACTATTTTAAATACCTCAAATTCGGTTTCGGAAGGGCAACCGATTTAGCATGCATTCATATAAGAAGAGGTAGATTAAATAGAGAAGATGGTATAAGTATTGCTAAGAATCTTGATGGTAAATTTCCTTGGGAATATCTTGGAAAATCATTAGAAGAAATTTTAAATCCTCTAAATATTTCTTTAGATGAATTTATGAAATTATGCGATCAATTTACCAATAAACGAATATTTAAAAGAGATGAAAATGGTAAGTTATTAAAAAATTCAGATAATTCTCCAATTAAAATTAATTACGACAACCAGTGACAACTGCCATTATTGATTATGGAATGGGTAATTTGGGTTCTCTATCCAGAGCTTTGCAAAAATTTACCACAGATTTTATTATTTCAGATGATCCTGAAGTTATTCTTAATTCCAATAGGATAATACTTCCTGGCGTTGGAGGCTTTCCAGTTGGCATGCAAAATCTAAAAGACAGACGCCTTGATATTGCTATAAAAAAATTTGCATTAGATATGCAAAAGCCAGTTTTGGGAATATGTTTAGGAATGCAATTGCTTGCATCATCATCAACTGAAGAAGGAAAAACAAATGGGCTTAATCTTATTGAGGGCAAGGTTGAAAGATTGAGCAGTTTTGGATGCTCCTTGAGGTTACCTCATATCGGATGGAACTCACTTGAAGATATTTCAAGAGATTCTAAGATTTTAGATGGAATACCAAATCAAACGGATGTTTATTTTGTTCATTCTTTTGCATATCGATTATCTAATGAAGCTCATTGTTCCTCTTTTACAAATTATGGAATAGATTTTCCATCTACCATCAAAAATGAAAATATATTTGGAACTCAATATCATCCTGAAAAAAGCTCAAAAGCTGGCATGAAAATTTTAAACAATTTTTTATCAATCTATGCTTAAAAATCGAATTATACCAACTCTTTTGTGGAAAAATTTTGGACTAGTAAAAGGAAAAGGATTTGATAGTTGGAGACGAGTTGGCCCAGTTCTACCAGCGATCAAGGTCTATAATTCAAGAGAAGTAGATGAATTAATATTAGTCGATATTGAGGCCTCTATAAATGCTTTAACTCCCGATCATGAATCAATCTTTGATTTTTCAGAAGAGTGTTTCGTGCCATTAACAGTTGGAGGAGGCATCACTAATGAAGTAGAGATCCAGAAACTTTTATTAGCTGGAGCAGATAAAATAACTTTAAATTCTGCTGCCTATTCAAACCCAGATTTAATCGATAATTCTGCAAAAAAATATGGCTCTCAATGTATTGTTATAAGCATTGATGCAAAGCTAGTAGATGGTAAGTATGTATGCATGAGTCATTCAGGAACTAAAGTTCAAGATGTTGATATTATAGAATGGGCTCAAGAAGTAGTCACCAGAGGCGCTGGTGAAATACTTATTACGTCAATTGATAACGATGGAACAATGAATGGGTATGATCTTTCTTTGATAGACAAAATCGTTAGATCTGTTGAAGTTCCAGTTATTGCTTCTGGCGGAGCTGGATCTTATGAAGATATGAGAATAGCAATCAGTGAGCATGGTGTCTCTGCTGTCGCAGCAGCAAGCATATTCCATTTCACAGAACAAACTCCATTGGAAGCCAAAAAATATCTCTACAAAAATGGAATAAGTGTCCGCAAGGATTTTAATGAATAATAAAAAGATTTGTTTAATTATTCTAAATATAAGTACACTTAAGTTATTATCTAAAAATGAAAGTAAATGTCTCAGAAGCAGTTAAATCAAGAAAATCTACTAGAGGGTTTTTAAAAAAACCAGTTAGTAACAAGGTTATCCGTAATCTTCTTCAACAATCCTCCAGAGCTCCATCAGGAGGTAATCTTCAGCCCTGGAGGATTTATGTTTTAAATAAAAATTCAATGAAGAAATTTTTAGAGCAGCAAAAATCTTCTGGTTCATTTGGGGAGACTGAATATGATATATATCCTAGTAAATTAAAAGAACCATATCGTTCGGATAGATATAAAGTTGGAGAGCAAATGTACTCCTTATTAAACATTTCAAGAGATGATAAAGAAGGTAGAACCAAGCAAGTTATGGAAAATTTTAACTTCTTTGGAGCGCCAGCCGCTCTTTTCTGTTTTATTGATAAGCAAATGGGCCCGCCACAATGGTCAGATCTTGGGATGTTCCTTCAAACATTTATGTTGTTAGCAGAAGAGGCTGGTATTTCTACTTGTGCTCAAGAAGCTTGGTCGCTTCAGCACAGTTTTGTGAAGAAATTCGTAAAGGCTGAAAAAGATTTAATACTATTTTGTGGCCTCGCTATTGGTTTTGAAGATAAAAGTAATCCAATTAATAAACTTAATACTTCTAGACAGCCAATAAATAACTGGACAACATTTTTGTAATTAAAAAAATCTTTTTTTAAATTTTTAAATTGGAATACAGAAAAGAAATTGATGGACTTCGAGCTATTGCGGTAATAGTGGTTATGTTGTTCCATGCAGGATTTAATTTTATATCAGGTGGATTTTTAGGCGTAGATATTTTTTTTGTAATAAGCGGTTATTTAATAACCTCTTTTATTTTTATTAACAAAGCAAATAACAGTTTCTCCCTTTTAGGTTTCTATGAAAGAAGGGCTAGAAGATTATTGCCTGCTTTATTTTTGGTTTTATTGTTTTGTATTCCATTTGCAGTCATGCTAATGCAACCGGATGACCTACAAAATTTTGGTCAAAGTTTAGTTAGTACTACATTAATGTCTAATAACATTTTACTGTTTATCACTTCTGGTTATTGGGACTTAGCATCAGAGTTTAAACCATTGTTACACACTTGGAGTCTCGGGGTAGAGGAGCAGTACTATATCTTTTTCCCATTGTTGATAATGATAATTTGGAGATTTTCTAATATACAAACTATGTATGTTTTGCTGATAATTACAATTATTAGCTTTTTATTCTCCTTACAAATTCATACAAGATATCCAGAAGCTGATTTTTATTTACTTCCATCAAGGCTATGGCAGTTAGGTTCAGGCGGCATCCTTGCACTTCTTTTACTTGAATCAAAAAGTTACTTTGAAAACATTGAGCCTAATCATAAAGAGATTATTTCAATGTTAGGATTCTTCTTGATTTTAATTCCCATCTTCTTTTTTTCTAAAAGTGAAGATTTTATTTACCTTAATAGATTTTTAGTTGTTTTCGGAACACTGATAATTATTGGATTCTCAAATCCAAATAATTTTGTTGGGAAATTATTGAGCATTAAGATTATGGTTTTTATTGGGTTAATGAGTTATAGCCTTTATTTATGGCATCAGCCTTTATATGCATTTCTTAGAATCTCAAGCTTGTCAGAGCCAACATATTTAATGTATATCTTAATGTTTGTATTATCATTCTTTATAAGTTTTTTTAGCTGGAAATTAGAAAAAATATTTAGAAATCAAAATCAGGTAAGTACAAAAAAGTTTTCAATAGTCATAATATCCGCAGCTATCGTCTCAATCCTTAGCGGCCTAGTTTTTAATCAAACTTACGGATTTTATAGATCTTATTCAGAGCTTGAGTCTAACTATTCTCTGCAAATTCAACCTAATACGAATAATCCTGATACTTCATTTCTTATTTCTGCTTCTAAAGGCTTGTCGAATGATTATAACTATTCTCTGAAGAATACTAAGAAGGTTATGGTTGTTGGCGATAGCTTTTCTGGTGATTTTATTAATATGATGAAAGTGAATGATGCTTTGAATGGAATTGATCTTATAAAGCCAAAATACAATTGCTTTAATTTTAATGATATTGATCATAAAGCAAAATCAGTTATGTTGAAATCTGATTTCATTGTAGTTGCATATAGGTTGCTTGATTTAAAATCCCAACTTAGTTGTTTAGAAGATAAAATTGAATATCTAATGGATCAAAAAAAGAAATTTGTAATTATTGGAACGAAAGATTTTGGATATAATATTAATGCTCCATTAAGACAAAAACTATATTCTTTTAGAGCCGAACCAAGCTCTAAAATTATAGACTTTAATGTATATCTTAAAAATATTGTTCCAACTGAAAATTTTATAGATACGTTAAGCCTACTGGGAGACAAGAATGGTAGGGTGCCTTTGTTCACATTAGAGAACAAATTAATATCGTATGATAGAGCTCACCTTACATATAATGGAGCAAAATTTGTTGGACAGAAATTGTTTCAACATCAAAGTTTAAAATTTTTGACAAGCAAAAATTAGTAATTATTATTTTTTAATGCTTGAGCATGCAATTCCATATGTATAAAATGTGCATTATCTCCAGACTTATTATAAATCATGAAAACTAACGACAAAGATATTCAAGATATTAAAAAGTTTTTTAATTCATATTCAAAAGGATTTTCAAGCATCTATACAGAAGACGACCAATCCAGGAGCATGTTTAACAAACTGATGGACAAGTGGTTCAGGAAGGCTGTTTACAGAAGGTACGAAATTACTCTCTCAGAAACACAAAAAGATTCAATCAACACTGTATTAGATGTTGGTTGCGGTCCTGGGCATCATACAGTGGCATTTTTGCATCAAGGTAAAGTTGTGACCGCTTTAGATGTAGCAGATGAGATGGTCGATCTAACTAAAGAGAAGGTCCAAAAATTTGATCAAAATGCTCCATGTAGCTATATAGTTTCAGATTATATGACTCACCAATTTAATGAACAATTTGATGCAATATGCGTAATGGGTTTTTTCGATTATGTTTCGGACCCCGTTACTGTATTAAAAAAGCTTTTATCAGAAGCTAAAAAAGAAGTATATATTTCTATTCCAAATGAACGTGGCTTGCTTGGTTTACAGCGAAGAATAAGGTACTGGCTAAAAAATTGTCCATTATATTCTTATTCCAGAAAAAGACTTGAAAGCTGTCTTTCAGAAGCAGGCTGCCTAGAATATACAGATATAATCGAAGACCCAAGAGGATTTTTTGTCACAATCAGAAAACCAAACTAAATCTGCAAAGAAAGGTTTTTATTTATCTATAGATTTAGAAGACTTTACATACGATACATATAGAAATCTTAATATAGAGCCTAAAATAAATTTTAAGGCTTTAGACAAGTGCTATGAAGTAATCAACGATTTCCTAAAAAAGAATCTTAGATCCAAAAAAATTACTTTTTTTACTACAGGAACTGTTGCTCTAACCTATCCTGATCTGCTAAAAAAAATTTCTATGGACGGGCATGAGATAGGTTGCCACTATCATTTCCATGACTTAATGAATAATCAATCAATCAGTGAAATTGAATCAAATATTATCCTAGCTAGGGAGGCTATTAAATCTGCTTGTGGTTATTATCCAGATGGATTTAGGGCTCCTGCCTTTTCTATTTCAAGAGAAAGAAAAGACATATACAAACTTCTATCAAAATATTTTAAATATGATTCCAGCTATGTAATAAATGAAAAAGAGATGATTGATGGAGCATATGCTCTTAAGTCACCATTTAATATTGACAATTTCAAAGAATTCCCGATAGTAACGAACTCATTTCTTCAAAAATTTAATTTAAAGTCTGGAGGAACATTTTTTAGAGTTTTCTCCGTAAATAAAATTAAAGATGTTTTAAATAAAAGCATAAGACGAAATGCTGAACCTCTAATATATTTACATCCATATGATTTTTTGCATGAATTTGAGTTTAAAGTTCCCCTAAAAATTTTTCTAAAAAATACCTCATTTTTCTCAGGACTCTATAAATATGTAAAACAATTTCAGTGGCTGGGTATAGGTAATAAGAAAACATTAAAAAAACTTCAACTTATACTGGACGAATTCGATCATATAGGCCCAATGAAGGATAAAATCTAAAACATTTTGATGAATTCAAAATCAATCTTATTTTTTTGTGGCGACGGAAACTCTCTTGTAAATTTCCGGGGAAACTTGATTAAAAAATTTATTGATCAAGGTTTTCAGGTTTTTGCTATTGCCCCAAATATTGACATATCAAACAAAGTTTTTTTGAATCAACTGGGAGTCAAACTTAAGATAGTTAATTTCGAACGAAAAAGTATAAATCCACTTTCATCTTTTAAAAGTTTTATTAATCTAATATCAATTATTAAGGCTATAAAACCTGCATATACATTCTCATATACTCATAAACCATTAGTTTTTGGAGCTTTAGCATCTTATTTCTCTGGAGTTCCAAAAATAATTTCTTTAGTCACAGGAACTGGCCATATTTTTGATCATCACAATTTATTAACAAAAACTCGAAGAGCAATTGGCCTGCTTGGCTTTAAGCTGGCTTTCAAAGTAAGCACCTTTGTTATTTTTCAAAATAAAGATGACCGAGCATTATTCCTTGAATTAGGCCTTGTTAACTCTTCTAAAACATCTATTGTGAATGGATCTGGTGTTGATATTAATCATTTTTATCCCGCAAAATTTCCTGATGGACTTACTTTTTTGTGTTTAGCTAGATTAATTAAGTCGAAAGGCTTGCAAGAGTATGCTGAAGCATGCAGGCTCGTTAAAACTAAAATACCAAATGCAAGATTTTTATTAGGCGGAGCTCCAGATATGCACGATGACTCAATTGACATCAAAGAAATACAGAATCAATGGATGGATGAATATGGAATTGAATATCTAGGTTTTGTTGATGATCCTAGAGAAGCCATAAAGCGGTCTTCTGTTTATATGTTACTTTCATATAATGAAGGGACCCCTAGGACTGTTTTAGAAGCAATGGCAATGGGGAGACCAATTATAACTACTGACGCAAATGGATGCAGGGAGACCGTAAAGAACGGAGAAAATGGCTTTTTGGTTCCAGTGTTTGATCATAAGAAAGCCGCTGCATTTATGGAAAAATTTACAGATAAAACAATTCTTCATAATATGGGAAGCGCATCAAGAGATTACTGCGAAGAAAAGTATGATGTTCACAAGGTTAATAATGAAATTTTTAAAATTCTATCTATTTAAAAAATCATAAAATTATGAGAATAAATCCTTATGGCTAACTACGAAGATTTTATCTCAGTAATCGTTCCCAATAAAAATGATTGGGAATACGTCCTTGGAATGCTTGAAGCTCTAAATTGTCAAACTTATAAAGACTTTGAAGTTATTATAATTGATTCTTCTGATGAGAAAGACAGTTTTGATTTAAGTCTTTTAAATCAATTTTCCTTTTTAAGTATTGATGTCCATAAAGAAAAAAAGGCTTATCCTGGCCAAGCAAGGAACATTGGTGTTTCTATCGCAAGAGGGAAGTTTGTCGCCTTCATGGATGCAAAAACAATCCCAGATCAAGATTGGCTTAAATCTTCCCTCAAAAATTTATTAAATACTGATAACGATATAGTGTTAGGAAAATTTAGATCAATTAATAAAAATTTGAACTGGTTACAAAAAATTATTAAAGCTAATACTTACGGCAATCTTGCTTGTAACAGCGTTCCAGGAGCTATTTTAGAAAAATCAAAGTTTATGCTATCTGGTGGATTCAATAGCTCAGTTGGAGCAGGAGAAGACTTGGAATGGGTTGCTAGGCTTAAGATGCTTAAATGGAAAATTGCTTATGCAGATAATATCACCTTTACATATTTGGGATTTCCTAAAAATTTTATTAGATTTATAGCAAAGTGGCTTTTTTACAGTTTTGAAAATGCAAAGGTAAATATTTTATCTACTCAAAAGACACTTTATTTTGTAACACTTTTAGCGCTATTTTTATATTTTATTTATAGTTGGAATTACTTATTTACTTCAGGCTCATGGGATGAAAGCCCATACTTTATTCCTAATTTAAATAAATTTATCTGGGCCTCTATCATTTTTTCATATCTTTTTTTGCGCTCTATTTATATGCCGTTAAAGAAAAAAGAAAAACTTACTTACATTTTTCCATTCAATTGGATTTTTGTTGGCTTAATAGGATGTATTATTGATTTGCTTAAAATGCCAGGTCGTTTATTTGGTTTATGGAGATTAATATTTTTTAAATCTAGTTTATAGCTCTTATTAAAAGTATATTTATAAGTAGTTCATGGATATTCAAAAAATAAACTATTTTATGGCTTTCGCCCATGTTGAGGCTAAGAAAGCCTTTAATAAAAATGAAGTACCGGTAGGCTGCGTAATAGTTTTGAATAATAAAATTATTGGCAGAGGCTACAATAGAGTTATTGAAAAATGCTCTGTAAGTGCTCACGCAGAAATACTTGCAATTGAGGACGCCAGCAAACATCTGCAGAATTATAGGCTATTAAATTCAGATATCTTCACAACCCTAGAACCATGCCATATGTGTGCAAAAGCTATAGTTGATGCGCGTATATCAAATTTATATTTTGGCGCAAGCGAACCAAAAACAGGGGCAATTGAGTCAATTGATAATTTTTTGGATAGAACTGATTTAAATCACAGAGTGAATTTTAGTGGTGGCTTCATGGCAAATCAATCAATTGAACTTCTTAAAAATTTTTTTATTTCTAAGAGAGAAGGTTCATTGAAATAACTTTTGATCTAAAAATTTGAATCTTAAGTTACTTTAAATCAATCCATATTGGACAATGATCCGATGGTTTTTCCATTTCCCTTGCTTCGTAGTCTATACCTGTTTTAAATATTGATTTTTTTAAATTAGAAGATACAAGTATATGATCGATCCTAAGACCTCTTTTAGGGTTGTCATCAAACATTCTGGAACGATAGTCAAACCAAGAAAAAATTGATCCCTCAGTAGGATTTTGCTCTCTCCAAGAATCAATAAAACCAAGATTTTTAATTTGATTCCACATTTCAATCTCTTCAGGAAGAAAAGCAGTTTTTCCATCACGCAACCATCTTTTAACATTTTGCTCACCTATCCCGACATCAAGGCTGGTCGGAGCGACGTTAAAATCACCCATAACAATTAGATTATCCTCTTTTTTTTGTATCTTCTTAATGTGACTTTCTAGGTCGTTATAAAATTTGATTTTTTTTGGAAATTTAGTTTCATGCGATCTATTCTCACCTTGAGGAAAGTATCCATTCATAACAACTATCTTTTTTCTTTTCCATTTAAATGTAGCTTGAATAAATCTTTTTTGCTCCTCTTCTGAATCTCCAATAAAACCTTTTTGAACATCTTCGGGTTTTTTCTTGCTTAAAATTGCGACTCCATAGTGGCCTTTTTGACCCCAAAATTCTGGATGATATCCAATCTCTTTAATCTCCTCAATCGGAAATTCTGGATCATTTACTTTTGTTTCTTGAATTCCAATTACATCTGGATCAATAGTATTTTTTAAGTGAACTAGTTGATGAGGACGCGCTCTGATGCTATTTATGTTGAAAGATACAATCTTCATATTTTTTTTGGCATTTGACGAATATTTTTATTAATTATTATAAAGTCCGAAAGTATTTCTATACTTTCATTTAACAGAAAGTCATTATCAAGGTCTATCTCAAAAGCTTTTTTATTTCCTTCGGTCTCTTTGATATCATTATAATCTTCCATAGCCTTGAAGGAATCAAAAACCTCTAGATTGTGAGAAGAGCGTCTCTTATTTTCTGTCTTTAGAGACCATAATTGCCTCTCTTTTTTTTCAACTCTTCTGTTTGCTAAGTTTAATGAAATTACTTTTTTATCTTTTTGTATTTCATATCGTTTTCTTAAATCAAGAATATATTGTAGATCAGGGCTTTTATTAACTCTTATTAAATGCTTGTCATTTAAAAGAGAGATAATTGAGGACAGCTTGGAAAATTTCTGGAAGGGGACTGGTTTAATTTCATCCCATGGAAGGGCTGAATCATATGAGCTTTCTCCAATTTCATCCGTATCCCAGGCACTTGGTAATTTTATATCAGGATGTATTCCTTTGTTTTGCATTCCGGCTCCGGTGATTCTATAAAATTTCGATTCAGTAATTTTTATTTGTCCAGAGCTTAAACGATCTAACTTTTGAACAGTCCCTTTCCCAAAGGTTTTCTGCCCTATTACTATTCCTCTTTGATAATCTTGAATAGCTCCTGCAAATATTTCTGAGGCAGAAGCAGAGTATCTATCAACCATAACAGCCATTGATTTTTTCCAAATTTGTCTAGCTCTAGCATCTCTTAATGTTCTTATAACGCCGCTACTCTCCTTAACTTGCAATATTGCTCCTGAGGATACAAATAGACCAGTTAATTTATTTGCCTCATAAAGTGAGCCACCAGAATTGCCACGAAGATCGATTAGGACAGCATCAACATTTTGTTCATTAAATTTTTTTAGTATGTCTTCAACATCTCTTGAGCTGCTTCTATAGTTTGGATCTCTATTTCGCCAGGCATCAAAATCTATATAGAATGTAGGTAGATCTATTATGCCAACTTTAAATGTTTGCATATTTCTATTTATTTCAATTATTCTAGATTTTGCTGCTTGCTCCTCCAGTTTTACTTCCTCGCGGGTAATTGTTACAAATTTCCTTTCACTAAAATCTTCTGTTTTTCCAGGAATGATTTCCAACTCAACTTTTGTACCAGCTTTCCCACGAATTAACTGAACTACTTCATCAATTCTCCATCCAACAACATCAGTTGGAATCGCATTATCTTCTTCAACTTGAGATATCTTTACTATTTTGTCATCTGGATTAATTTTTCCTGTTTTTTCAGCTGGACCACCAGGTATAACGCTCACTATAGTTGGATAATCATCTTCTGTTGTGAGCAAAGCCCCAATTCCTTCAAGCTTTAGACTCATTGTCATTTCAAAATCCTCGGCTGATTTAGGCGAGAAATATGAGGAATGCGGATCAAAATAAGATGTCAGATTATTCATAGAAATTGAAAAGACATCTTCCTCATTTCTTTGTGAGATTCTCCTTAGTCTATTTTTGTATCTTTTTTCAATAGTTTCTGTTGCTTCATCTAAATCTTTTTCAGCTAGTATGGATGTTAATACATCGTTTTTTGCAAGTTTTTTCCATATCTTTCTAAGATCCAGTTTACTCTTTTGCCATTTTTTTTGACTATTATCAATAAGAATGACTTCTTCTTTAAAAAAATCAAAATTCTTGTAAGTGACCTGCTTGAGCTGATAATTAGTCGCTTCAATTAACCGATTAAAGTATAGATTGATAAATGCAAACTTAGAATTTAAGTCTATAGAGCAAAGAGAGGATTTTAAATAATTTTTTTGATATGGATTAGGGTTATCAAATTTAGAAAATTTCCTTTTAAAAAGCTTAATTTCATTTTCTGTGAAATATATTTTTTGAGAATCTAGCTGATCCACTAATGCATCATATATTTCAGAATTAACAGAGTTTAAAATTTTTTTATTAAAAAAATGCTCATTGGCCATCTTTTGATAAATTTCTTGGCACAACTCTTGTTTTTCTGATGTTACAGCTATGTTGATCCTTGCATCAACATTAATGCTAAGCAATAGTATCGATATTAAGCCCAAGCCTTTTTTCTGTTTATACAAGATAATTAATTTACAATATTTATTTATGATGAAAGCTAACTATATAGAATTTTACTTTGACTGTTCAAGCCCTTGGACATATTTAGCATTCGCGGAAATTGTATCATTATCTCAAATACATAATCTAGAAATAGACTGGAAGCCAATTTTGGTTGGAGGAGTTTTTAATTCCGTCAATCAAGATATATATGAGTTCAGAAAAAAGCCAAATCTATTAAAACTCAATTACTCAAATGATGACTTGGATTTATGGTCAAAAGTTAGAGGGATCAGTATTAGTTTTCCTGAAGTATTTCCAGTTAATTCTGTTAAAGCAATGCGAGGTTGTTTGTATGCAAAAAGAGAAAATCAATTGATTGAGTTTGCAAATAATGTATTTCAAGCTTATTGGAGCAAAGGTGTTGATATAAGCCAAGAAGATTTATTGCTTAATATCGCTAGAGATTCAAACTTAGACCCACAAGATTTTAAAAAATTCATTGATTCTCAACAAGCAAAAGATATTCTTACAGACAACACCGAAGAACTTATTAAACGGGGAGGATTTGGATCACCAACTTTTTTTTATAATAATAATATGTTTTTTGGCAATGATAGGCTGTCATTATTTATGGAATCATTGAAAAGGGGGCTTTTAGATAAGTGAACTTAAAATGAAAATATTTATCTGTTCAAATGAAAATCAATTTATAGGAGCAAAAGTAGCCAAGAACGCAATTATTCGTCGTTCTAAGTATTCTGAAGATGATGTGAAAATTATTTTGGAATCAAGCGTTTCTCATCTGAACTATTTTTTTTCTAAGCCCTATCTTAGGAGGGGCAGAATGACCTTGTTCGATAAATACGACATGCAATCATTCACTTTATTAAGATTTTATATCCCTGAATTAATGGATTATAAGGGCAGAGCATTGGTTATAGATCCAGATATATTTTTGATTAAGAATGGCTTAGAAGAATTAGAGAATTTCAGTTTTGACTCCTCACCAATATACGCAAGAAAAGGTTTACAGAAAAACTCATGGGGTTCAAGTGTAATGTTATTATCTTGTGAAAATCTTAAGCATTGGTCATTAAAATTATTTATTGAACAGCTTCATAATGGTCATATTGATTATGATGATCTAATAAATTTAAGACTCGAGAAGTCAGTGGCTCCTCTTGAAACCAAATGGAACGAATTTGACGCTATTAAACCTGAAACTTTATTGCTTCATACTACAGAGAAGCTAACTCAGCCTTGGAGAGCAGGATTGAAATTAAATTCGTCCATACCTCCGTTATTAAGATTTATTCCAAGAGCACCTATTTATAGGATATTTGGAAAAGATTTGACGATCGGAAGGGAGCATCCTAGCATTGAAGTTACTCAATTCTTTTTTAGCGAACTATCTCGATGCGTTGCAGAAAATATTATCTCAATTGACGAGATAGATTCCGGAATCAAAAAAAAATTCCTTAGGCAGGATTTAAAAGATAAATTAGGAAACATTTAAAATTATCTTTTAAACCGGACTAACATTAACAAACATAAATTTATAAGAACATATAAGGGAGTCCGAATAAGATTTATTTGAAAAACGTATATCTTTGCTTCTAGCATTATTAACAAATTCATTAAAAAGGATTTTTTTTGAAGCATTTTTGTCGAATTATTTATAATTTCTAGTGATTCTTTTTCTATATCTATTTCAAGTCTCATATGATTTAAAAAGAATTTCAACCTAAGTATTTCAAGATAGAAATATTGAGCAAAATATGGATTTATAAAATTGTGTAAAAAATACTTAATCTGAGACTTGCTAATTATCTTTTCATTAATTATTTTATTTATGACATAAATCGTAATAGATGTTTTCATAGATGCTGTTTCTATCTCATTATTAATCTCCTTTAAATTGAATACATTTTTATCTTCAATGAAATTTTTAAGTTTTTCAGCATTATTGAACTCTATGTGGTTTAGATTGTAAGAATTGCCTAAAACTAATTCCCGAAGTGCAATTTCAATATTAGCAATTGGATTAATTTGAAGATCAGAATTATTAATAGCTCCAGCAAATGACTTTAAGCATTCATTTTCAGATTTTAAATAGATAGATCTGAATTCTTCTAATAACTCCTTTGAATCAGCAATCTCAAAAAAAGTAATTTCCTTATAATTTTCTGTTTTAATATTTTTGTTTAAGAATGAGGAAATAAAATTCTTATTTTTTAAATTATAGACAATAAGTTTTTTATTAATATTTATTAGATCGATAAAAGCTTGAGTTTGGTCAGATAAAACAATATTTTTTGCATTCAAAGATAGGTTATAAATATTTGAATAACTTGGAGCAAAATCTATCAGAGAATTATTTTGTATATTATTAAAATTAATAAATTTTTGTCTATCCTCCAAGGGATGTAGTTTGATTATAACTTTTGTATTAGGATTATTTTTTTGAATCCATTCTAATATCTCTTTTCTCTTTTGATATGTTTCTGAGCTTGAAGCGGTAATCGTCTGAGGTGCTGAGAGTATTAAGAGTATATAATTATTAAAATTATTACCTTCATTTATCGTAACTTCTTTGTGAATAAACTCATGAAATTTTTTTTGAAAAATCCATCCAGGTGAAATAATTGTGTTCTTTCTAAAAAGTTTTTTTTGAATCATCAAATCTTTTTCAGCGTCTGAAGCCGCGATGACTAAATCAGGCGACATCATAATGCTGTTTATTATTCCGTTACTCATGCTGAGTTGATGTGTTTCCTGAATAACGATAATCTTTTTCTGAGATTTTCTTATTGCCTTGATTATTTGAAATAATATTTTGGATGGAGTTATTGAAAAAAATATAAATCGATCGTAAAAATTACTGTCATCAATTAATTCCTTAGAAGATTTGACAATACTAAAATTTTTCTTCGATTGAATATTTGTTGGGATAAAGTTAACGCATTTAATATCAACATGATTAGGGAGTATTTTTTTTAAATATAAACCTTTTTCTAGCTGATGTTGGCTATGGCAGATAATAAGAAGGGTTGCATTCATCCTGATTTATAAACCTTAAGTTTAA
>MDTG01401698.1_pt1 | contig 25143 bp, 29 predicted proteins | sample 811421 | NCBI WGS metagenome assembly MDTG01 (sample SAMN05326645, study PRJNA326480) | marine metagenome | isolation source: seawater | place: Pacific Ocean: South East | collected 2011 | reverse complement strand
CCATCTCCGGTGCCGATTATTTTTCGGGAACAGACCAATGAAGATCCGCAACAGCCTCAAGTCGCTGAAGAACCGCCATCGCGATTGCCGCGTGATTCGTCGTCGCGGTCGCACCTACGTGATCAACAAGACCAACCGTCGCTTCAAGGCCCGCCAGGGCTGATGAACGCCGTGCCGCTGCAACGCGGCACCGGTCTTTTGCAAAGCCCCCGCCACCACGGGGGCTTTTTGCATGCCTGACATAAAGCGCCCCACTGCCGTCGTGTTCGACATCGGGCGCGTCATCATTCGCTGGGACCTGCGCTACCTCTTTGCCAAGCTGATCGACGATCAGGCGGAACTGGACTGGTTCCTCGCCAATGTCGTGACAGAGCAGTGGCACCACCAGCAGGACGAAGGCCGTCCGCTGTCCGAAATGGTGCCCGAGCGCATTGCCTGCTTTCCCGAGCACGCCGCGCTGATCGAGGCCTATGCCACGCGCTTTGCCGAGACCTATCCCGAGCACATTCCCGGCACCCTGGAGATCATCGCGCGGCTGAAGACGGCAGGCGTGCCTCTGTTCGGCCTCAGCAACTTCGGCGCCGATTTCTGGCCCGAATTCATCGCGAACCAGCCCGTGTTCGAGGGGTTTCGCGATATCGTCGTCTCGGGTCATGAGAATGTCGCGAAGCCCGATCCGGCGATCTACGAAATTGCCGAGAACCGCTTCGGCCTGCCCACATCCGACCTGTTCTTCATCGACGACAAGCCCGAGAACATCGCCGCCGCAAAGGCGCGCGGATGGCACGGCCACGTGTTCACAGGCGCGGATGCGCTGGAAGCCGAGCTATCGGCGCTGAACCTCTTGCCGCCGCGATAGAAAAAGGCCCCGGCAGTCGCCTGCCGAGGCCTTGCTGAGTATCCGCCCTGATGGAGAGAGCAGGCGGAGAAACCGTCAGCCGTTGCAGCGCGACAACTGCTGCTGGGAAAGCATCGAACCCCCGGCGTTGAAGCTGGCGATGGTGCCCACTTCGCGGCGCAGTTCGCTGCATACGCGCAGGTCGCGGTCGCGGCTGCGCGGCGCCGTGCAGGTTGTGCCTTCGCAGCGGAACAGCACGCCGCCTGCAATCGCCTCGTCATCGCTGGCAGGCTGGGCCAGTTCGACCGTGTAGAACGGGGCGGCGGTGCGTGCCTCGATCGCTGCGGGAGCCAGCGTGGCGGACACGGCGACGGCTGCGAACAGCGCGGAGGGAACGAGACGGGTCATGGCAGGGTTCCTTGCGAGAGATTATGGGTTTCAACGAACAACCAGTTGCAAATCGCCACCTAGATACCTAGGTTTCATAACGCAACCCATCTCGCAAATATTTTTGGCATTCCCGCGTTTCGCTGTAGGACATGCGAGGGACGACAGGATTCTTAATGGGTATCAGAGAACCGCTGGCAGAAATGGGATGCGGCCTGCCGCATGCTCTTGAAGTGATGGGGGAACGCTGGTCGTTCCTCATCCTTCGCGCGGCTTTCAATGGTCTCTACCATTTCGAGGAGTTCTCGCAGGAGCTGGGCATCGCCCGCAACATCCTGTCGAACAGGCTGGCCAAGCTGGTGGAGAACGGTGTCCTTGCGCGAACCCCGTGCGAGGCAGACCGGCGCAAGATCGAATATCGCCTGACGGAGAAGGGCCTCGGACTGCTGCCCGCCATGCTGGCGCTGCGCCAGTGGGGGGAGCGCTATGTCGAGGATGTTACGCCCAACCTCGTACTGGTGGACTGCCGCGACGGGCAGCCGGTGCAGCCGATCACGATCCGCGCGCAGGACGGCCGCGAGTTGAGCTGGCACGAACTCGGCTGGCAGACGCCCGACAAGATCGGCCAGCCGGTGGACCGCCACGATGGCGCCTACGTCAAGAGCGGCTTTCCCGAAGACCCCCCAGAACACTCCGACGGTTCCTGCTGAGCGGACCGCCCCTCAAGACGCCCGATGGCCGGTATATCGTGGTGCGCGGGCGATTGTGGCGAGCCAGCAATCCGGCATTGCCGGACGAGAAGCGGCAGGCACTGGTCAACGAACTAATGGACGCGCGCCGCGCCGTGCGCGATGCGGCGGGGGACGAAGCGGCCTTGCGCAAGGCGCGGGGCAGGGTGCAGGCGGCCAAGGAAGCATTGGGCGAGCGCGGCCCCGTTTGGTGGGGCGACGGCGCGCCCGACTTCAACCGATATCTCGCGAAGAACACGCCCTATGCGGACTGGTTCGCGGCGCAGTGCGATTGACGGTCAGGTGGTCGCCACGGCGCTGGCGTGCACGCTGGAGGCCAGCTTGCGGGCCAGGTCCTCGCCCAGAAGCGCAGACAAGGCGATACCGATAGCGGGCTTCCTGTGCGAGAGGCGCGTGAGGTCGCCAACCTTCCACGAGACGTATCGCGTCCCCTCCGGCGCGCGAACCGTGCCCGTCGCCGCTTCGCCCAGGACGTAGCCGATCTCTCCGATGAAGCGCCCGTCGCTGACCGGGAAGGTCGTGCCGTCCTTCTCGATCAGCACGTCTCCGTCGAGAACGTAGTAGAGCCGCTCCGGCTGCTTGCCGGCTTCGGTCAGCACTTCGCCTCCCTCGGAATCGTGCCACTCGGCCAGTTTCAGCAGCCTGCGAAATTCGCCCGGTGTCAGCGTGTCGAACCCTGCGAACAGGCGCTTCTCGTCCTCGCTCATCTGGAAGGTCGTGCGCTCCAGCAGGATCATGAAGATCACCACCACGTTGGCGGCGAGGAAGATCGTGCTGGTGATGATCGGATCCCACAGCGGCTCGGGCGGGTACCAGAAATAGTATCCCATGTAGAGCAGCGTGCCGAGCACGGAGAAGGCCCGGATCAGCGCCTCGTCGCGAAAAAGGAATGCGATCACGTAGACCACGGCCCCGGCGTGGAGCAGGATTGCAGCGTCGAACAGGTCCATCGGCCCCTCCCTGTGCGAGCGGCGCCCCCTGTCGCACCGCCTTCCGGGATCACAAGGTGCGCCGCGAGGGGAGGCCCGTCAATCGCTTTCCCCGGCATCTTCATCCAGCGAAGTCGAGTCCCACTTGGCCGTGAACGGACCACTCGCGATCAGCAGCAGCAGCACGAGCGCGGCCATGATCGCGCCCAGCCAGACCTCGCCCATGCCGCAGGCAAGGCCGATGGCACCCGCCGTCCAGATCGAGGCGGCGGAGCCTGCGCCCTGCACGAAGTTCCCCTGGCGGAACATGGCCCCTGCACCCAAAAAGCCGATGCCGGTAATCACCCCTTCCACCACGCGCGTCGGGTCGATGCGCGATTGCGGATCGGCGGTGGAGTGCAGTAGCTCGATCGAGGCCATGACCAGCCCTGCTGCGCCCACCGCGATGATGACGAAAGGCCGGAAGTCGATCGGCTTCTTGCGCAGAAAGCGTTCGAGCCCGATCAGGAACGGCAGCAACGCGGCCGCTGCCAGCCGAACGAAGACCTGTGTCCAGGTAAGTGTGTCGGGACCGCCAAATTCACTCATGCGGCATCAATGAGCGGCAGGCGCGAATGTTTCTGTCAAAGCCAGCCGGTGTGGTCCGCGAGGATTTTGACACCGAGACCGATCAGCACCGCGCCGCCGACAATTTCCGCCTTCTTGCCCAGCGCCGGACCGATGCGAGCGGCAAACCAGTAGGCGGGGGCGCACAGGACCAGCGTGACAAGGCCGATCACCAGGCACGACAGGAGGACTGGCGGGCTGAACAGTTCCAGCGTGAGACCGGCCGCAGCGGCATCGATGGACGTGGCGATGGCGGCGCCCAGCAGCGCCGCGAAGTGCGACTTGCCCGAGATCTCCGCCCCATCTTCCGCCCCGTCGTCCGCATCCAGCCCTTCGCGCATCATGCGGTAGCCGAGGAACGAGAGCAGGACGAAGGCCACCCAGTGATCGACGGCTGCGAACCAGCCGACGAACAGCGCGCCCAGCGCCCAGCCGATCAGCGGCATCACGCCCTGCGCCACGCCGAAGGCGAGACCCGTCTCCAGCGCCCGCCAGCCCGAATGCGGACCCGACGCACCGCGCACCAGCGCGACGGCGAAGGCATCCATGGCGAGGGCCAGGGCGAGGATGAGGACAGCGATCATGCGCCGCGCCTTTGCCTTTCACGGTGGCTGGGGCAAGCCTCGTGTTGTGCGCGCCTCACTATGCTCGAGGTGCCTGCCTGCGATAGCTGAGCGCCTCGGCCACGTGGATGCGCCCGACTTCACGCGCGCCAGCAAGGTCCGCAATCGTGCGCGCCACGCGCAGCATCCGGGTATAGGCGCGGGCGGACAGTCGCATCTTCTCCGCCGCCTGCATCAGCAGCGTTCTGCCCGCCTCGTCGGGGCGGGCGTAGTTCTCCAGCGCTTCGCCCTCCAGTTCGGCATTGGACCGCACGCCGCGCTCCACCTGCACCGCGCGCGCTGCCGCCACGCGGGCGGCGACTTCGGCGCTGCCTTCGGCAGGCGGGGGCAGGGCAAGATCGGCTGCGCTAACGGGATCGACTTCCACGTGCAGGTCGATCCGGTCGAGCATGGGGCCAGAGACCTTGCTCTGGTAGTCAACCGCGCACTTCGGCGCGCGCGAACACGCCAGCGCGGGATCGCCCAGATGTCCGCAGCGGCACGGGTTCATTGCCGCAACAAGCTGCACCCGCGCCGGATAGGCGACGTGGGCATTGGCGCGTGCCACGTCCACCTTGCCGGTCTCCAGCGGCTGGCGCAGCGAATCGAGCACGGCGCGCTGGAATTCGGGCAGCTCGTCGAGGAACAGCACACCCAGGTGCGCGAGGCTCACTTCGCCGGGCCTAACGCGCAAGCCGCCGCCCGTCAGCGCCGCCATGCTGGCCGAATGGTGCGGCGCGCGGAACGGGCGGGTGCGGCTGATGCGCCCGCCCTCAAGCAGGCCCGCCACCGATTGCACCATGCTGACTTCCAGCGCCTCCGACGGAGAAAGCGGCGGCAGGATGCCCGGCAGGCAGCTTGCGAGCAGGCTCTTGCCCGCACCGGGTGGGCCATTCATCAACATGTAGAGCACGAAAAGACCCACTTGATACGAGGAGGATTTTCGATGCATTGGGCGTGCATGGGCAAGGTCTACAGCTACACCCGTTTTTCCACCCCAGAGCAAGCCGCTGGTGATAGCTACCGGCGCCAAACCGAGGCTGCCCGGAAGTGGGCCGAGGCTCGGGGACTGGTGCTAGATGATAGGCTCTCTTTTGCAGACGAGGGCGTATCTGCCTACCGGGGCACCAACACAGACACCGACAGAGGCCTTGGAGCCTTCCTGTATGCCTGTCAGCAGGGGATCGTAGAGCCTGACAGCTATCTGCTGGTGGAGAGCCTTGACCGCATAAGCCGCATGTCTCCGCGCCGCGCCCAGCGTCTCCTAGATGATATCGTGGACAGCGGTGTGACCATCGTCACTCTCAACGACGGGCACGGTCGATATTCAGGAGGTGGATGAGGGGTTCTTTGGAGACTGAGGTCTTTACGCCCCAACCATTAGGAGATTGTGACCGCCTGCCGCGGCGATCTCCAGCGCGCGCTTCGCGGTTTCCTGGCCTTTCACCTGTTTCAGGTCCGGCCCGTGGTGATCGTCATCCACTTCGCCAGGCTGCGGCTGTGGCAACTGCGTCTTGCCCGAAAGATGCGCCAGCAGGTCCACCAGGTTGGGCGCGGCGCACACGCGCACGCCGCTGGCCCAGCGCGCTTCCGGTCCCTGCGTCGCCGGACAGATCAGGCCGAGATCGCTCTCGCTGGCGTGCAGCGCGGCCAGCAGCACGCCGGGCGAGGCGACAACGCGGCCATCGAGAGCCAACTCGCCCACGGCCAGCCACTCGCTCAATTCCTCGGCATCCACCACGCCCATCGCACCCAGCAACGCGAGCGCGATCGGCAGGTCGTAATGGCTGCCTTCCTTCGGCAGGTCTGCGGGCGAGAGGTTGATGGTGATCCGCTTGGGCGGCAGCGACAGGCCCATGGCGGCCAGCGCGGACTGCACCCGCTCCCGGCTTTCGGCCACGGCCTTGTCCGGCAGGCCGACCACGGTGAAGCGCGGCATCCCTGCGGCGAGCTGGCACTGCACCTCCACCTTGCGCGCGTCGAGGCCAAGGTAGGCAACCGTCTGAACTAAAGCGACCACGTGAAAACCCCCAATTTCAGAGCGTGATAGCGCGCTTGGCCGCCATGTCGAGAGGCGCAGGCTGCGAACCCGTTGGCAATATCTTCCTCTGGTGAAATTTCAGCGGAGCAGGCTATGAGGCTGCCGGTGGGCGGTAACGGGCAAGGCTCATGTCCCGCTTGCGAACCTTGACTCGGTGCCGGTCCTTCAGTAAGCGCGCGCTCCATGTGAGGCCGCCTCTCGATTGGCGGCCCTTTTTGTTCTGACTTTTGAAGGTTTGTACCATGAAGCGCACTTTCCAGCCGAGCAACCTCGTGCGTGCCCGTCGCCACGGTTTCTTCGCCCGCAAGGCTACCCCCGGTGGCCGCAAGGTGCTGCGCAACCGCCGTCGTCGCGGTCGCAAGAAGCTGTCTGCTTGATTCGCTTTCCGCTCGCCCCTCCGGGCGAGCGTCCTCGCTAGGCGCGCACCCCGGACCTGATCCGGGGTCAGCCCGCTGCGGGCGGCCATTTGGCCTTGCGGGCTCCTTTCGGAGCCCGTTTTCGTGCCTGCCATCTTCCCGGGGGCGGGTGTTATCCCTATCTAACACACCATGACGATTTCCGTCCTCACCAGGCGCGCGGATTTTCTCGCGGCGAATCGGGGGCTGCGCAATGCGCGGCCCGGTTTCGTTCTGCTTACGCGCCCGAATGAAGGGCAGGGTGTTCGCTACGGAATCACCGTCACCAAGAAGATCGGCAATGCCGTGGTGCGCAACCGGATGAAGCGGCGTTTCCGCGAATTGCTGCGCGCCGCCTTGCCCGAACACGGCCTGCCCGATCACGATCACGTGCTGATCGGCCGCGAGGGCGGAATCGAGCGTGATTTCGCGCAGATGGGCAGGGAACTCGGCTATGCCCTTGAAGCCGCACGCGAAGGGAAGGGCGATCCGGCCCGCCGTCCGCGTCGCGGCAACAAGCAGAAGCCCCGATGAAGCGCATTTTCATCCTGATTGCGCGCGCCTGGCAGCTTGGCCCCAGCCGCGTGCTGCCGCCCACTTGCCGCTTCCAGCCATCGTGCAGCCAGTACGCGATAGAGGCGCTGGAGAAACATGGTGCAATCAGGGGTGGATGGTTGGCCATCAAGCGTATATTGCGCTGCCAACCCTGGGGGGGACATGGCCATGATCCTGTTCCTGAACGCGGCGCGCCGCACAACGATTAGACGCGACGGAAAATCACTTGGACAACCAGCGTAACCTTATCATCGCCGTCGTGCTGAGCGCGATCCTGCTGTTCGGCTTCGATTTCGTGATGCGGACCTATTATCCGGAGCCGGAAGAAGCGCCCGCCAATATGGCCAGCCGCGAGGATGCGCCGGTGGCCCGCGTGGACGGCGAGATCACGCCCGATGCGCCGGTCGTCCGCGATCTGGATACCGAACTGGCGACAACGGGCCGCGTGGCCATCGATGCGCCGGAGATTGCCGGGTCGATCAACCCCGTCGGTGCGCGGGTGGACGACATCACGCTCAAGACCCATCGCCAGACGGTGGAGGAAGGCAGCGGCCCGATTCGCCTGTTCGCACCGGGCGGCACCGATATCCAGCAGTTCGCCCAGTTCGGCTGGGTGGGCGAGGGCGTTACCGTGCCCGATGCGCAGACCCCGTGGCAGGTGGTCGAAGGCGGTGAACTGACGCAGGAAACGCCGGTTACGCTCGCATGGGACAACGGCCAGGGTCAGGAGTTCCGCCTGACTTTCCGCGTGGACGAGCATTACATGTTCGATGTCACGCAAAGCGTCGCCAACACCGGTGACGGCTCGATCGCGCTGCGCCCCTATGCCTTCGTGAGCCGCACCAGCGCCAATGCCAGCCCCAGCACTTTCACCGTGCATTCCGGCCCGATTGCCGAGGGCAACGGCAGCGTGAATTTCGACTGGGATTACGAGGACGTGGCCGAGGAAGGTCCGGTCAACCTGAGCGGCAGCACACAGTGGCTGGGCTTTACCGATATCTACTGGATGAGCGCGCTGGTGGCCGACGATGCCAGCGCGGCGGAAGGCACGTTCCGCTCCACCGGCGCCGATACCTTCCGCGCCGACCTGATCTACGACGCCGTCACCGTGCCTGCGGGCGAGACCGTGTCGCGCACCACGCGCCTGTTTGCAGGGGCCAAGGAAAGCGCCGTGCTGGACCAGTACGAGGACCAAGGCGTCGAGCGCTTCGGCCTCGCCATCGACTGGGGGTGGTTCCGTTTCATCGCCTGGCCAATGTGGCAGGTGCTGATCTTCCTGTTCGGCCTGGTCGGCAACTTCGGCGTGGCGATCATCTGCCTGACGCTGATCATCCGCCTGCTGCTGTTCCCCATCGCGCAGAAGCAGTTCCACTCGATGGCGCAGATGCGCGCCGTGCAGCCGAAGATGAAGGCGCTGCAGGAACGCTACAAGGACGACAAGCAGCAGCTGCAGCAGGAAATGGCCAAGCTCTACAAGGAAGAGAAGGTCAATCCGCTGGCGGGCTGCCTGCCGATCTTCGTGCAGATCCCCATCTTCTTCGCACTGTACAAGGTGCTGCTGCTGGCGATCGAGATGCGGCACGAGCCGTTCTTCGGTTGGCTGCGCGACCTTTCCGCGCCCGATCCGGCGACGATCCTGAACCTGTTCGGCCTGCTGCCGTTCGACCCTCCGGGCTTCCTCGCCATCGGCGTACTGGCGGTACTGCTCGGCTTCACCATGTGGCTGCAGTTCAAGCTGAACCCTGCCGCGATGGACCCGATGCAGCAGCAGATCTTCATGCTGATGCCGTGGATCCTGATGTTCGTGATGGCTCCGTTCGCCGCCGGCCTGCTGCTCTACTGGATCAGCAACAACATCCTCACGCTGGCGCAGCAGTGGTACCTCTACTCGCGTAATCCGGAGCTGAAGGCGCAGATGGCGAAGGAGCGTGAAGCGAAAGAGCGCGAGCACGAACGCAAGAAGGCGGAAGAAGGGTGACGCCCGAACAGGAAGAGCTGGCCAAAGAGGCGAGCAGGCTGTTTTCCGGCCGCGTGGAGTTCCTGCTCTCCGCGCCGCAGCTGAAGCACCTGCCCGACCCCGACTATCCCGAGGTCGCCTTTGCCGGGCGCTCCAATGTCGGCAAGAGCTCGCTGATCAATGCGCTGACGGGTCGCAAGGCGATTGCGCGCACCTCTGTCACGCCGGGGCGCACGCAGGAACTGAACTTCTTCGAAGTGGGTGATCCCACGCAGTTCCGCTTCGTCGACATGCCCGGCTACGGCTTTGCCAAGGCCCCGCTGAAGGTGGTCGAGAACTGGCGCAAGCTGGTTCGCACTTTCCTGCGCGGGCGCGTGCCGCTGAAGCGCACGCTGGTGCTGGTGGATTCGCGGCACGGCCTGAAGGATACCGACCGCGACATGATGACCATGCTGGACGAGGCCGCCGTCGGCTACCGCATCGTCCTGACCAAGGCTGACAAGATCAAGTCGAGCGAACTGGAAGCGGTGCGGGCCAAGGTAGAGGCCGAAGCGCGCAAGCACCCTGCGGCCTATCCGCAGATCCACGTGACGAGTTCGGAAAAGGGCATGGGCCTGGAAGAGCTGCGTGCCGCCATCCTGAGCGACATCCGCGCCTGACGACCTCGACTGTGCCTCGCATCGCAGACACAAAAAAAGGCGCCGTGTAGGCGCCTTTTTTATTTTGAATGCTGGTTTCAGCTTAGCCGTTTTTGCCGCCGAAGAGCCAGTCCCAAATACTACGACCCATCACAAATCTCCTGTTGCTTCAGGCGATTCGTGCATTAACCAACAATGTTTGTAAAGTTTAAACTATATTTTTTAACGCCCCGATTTCCCTAGCCTTATGATATTGCAGGATTTTCTCGAAACGAACGGGTCGGGAAATGGCAAATCCCTGGGCCACGATGCAGCCGGAATCACGCAAGAGGGTTAACGTTCCGGCATCCTCAACCCCTTCTGCAACAACGATGATTCGCAGGTCGCGGCCCATCTGGAGGATGTTCTTCACGATCCCCAGCGCCTTTGCGTCGGTGGTCATCGGCGCAATGAACATCCGGTCGATCTTGAGTTCGGAAAACGGCAGTTTCAGCAACGCTTCGAGGCTAGCCGCGCCGACGCCGAAATCGTCCATCGAAATTTTCGCGCCCAGTGCTTTCAATTCACCGAGGATCTCGGCCGCGAGGTCGAGGTTGGAGATGCGGAAGGTCTCGGTAATTTCCAGCGTCAGGCGACGGGGGTCGTAGGCGTGCCGGTCCAGCACGTCGGATACCATCGAGACAATCGAACGCTCGTGCAGCAGGGTGGCCGAAATGTTGACGGCGATCGGCAATTGCAGCCCCTCGTTCTCGAAGGCGTTGCCGGCCTTGCAGGCTTCTTCCAGCACGAACCGGGTGAGCTGGCTCATCCGGCCTGCCGTCTCGCACTGGCGGATGAAGTAGTCTGGGGGGATATGGCCCTTTACCGGGTCCTTCCAGCGCACCAGCGCTTCGGCTCCCACGATCTCGCCTGTCTGCACCATGATCTTGGGCTGGAAAGCCAGGTAGATCTCGCCGTTGCTGAGCGCTGCGTCGATGCGCGCCTGTAGCGAGATGTTCCAGATGAGGTCTTCCTGTGAGGCGGAGTCTGCAATGGAGATCGGCTCGAAGGTCTCGTTGGTTTTTTCTGCAACCGCAACCGCAGAGGCAAGGCGGCGCGCGACATTGGGGCTGGGGGTAATATCGATGCCGAAGGTAATGCCCACATCGACCTGCTCCTCGCCCACCTTCAGCGGCGAGGCGAACAGCGCCCGAAGCCCCTCGAGGTGCTCGCGAAGCAGCGCCGGGTCCTTTTCCTGCATGGTCCAGGCGATCATGTGGCCCTGGCCAAGGTAAATCGTCGCGTCCTGTGTCGCCGCCTTCAGGCGTGCCGTGATGGCCAGAAGGTACGAGGCGTGCAGTTCGGAAGGCAGGGTGCGGCGGACTTCTTCGAAGCGATGGATTTTCGCGACGATGATCGCGGGCACGGCTTCGGCCACATCCTTGTCCGCCTCCAGCGCCGTGAAAGTGGGAAGGTTGGTGGCTGCATCGACCATCAACATCTTGCGACGCATCGATGCACGGGCCCGGTAGAGGCCGAAAATTGTCAGGACCGCGATCGTGTCTGCCAGACTGATGCGCACGGCGAAGGCAGCGCATATTGCCAGCGTCAATGGAATGGAGCCGCCAAGGGCACCGTACACGGTCCGGCGCACCCTTGGCTTGGCGATGGCACTTGCCACGAGAAGCGCGGCTATAGCCGTTATCAGCACCAGCAGGCCGCCGATATACCGGGTATATCCGGACTTGAGTGTCTCGGCTCCATAGATAGCGACCATGGAGGGCGGGACGGCCCTGTGGCCGGGTATGTTTCGCCCCTGCGTTTCCGAGGCTGCGCTGCGTCCTATGACTACGGTCTTACCCGTGAAATCCGGGAACGGTCCATCGTCCCGTTCCAATTCGCTGAAGCGGAAGGTCGGAATGGTTGCGAGGTCGAAATTGTAACTTACCGGAAAGTTCGAATCGTTTGCGGAGTTCCTGCCTGCCAGTCGCGTGGCAAAATTGGGCAGGGTGCTGCCGCCTGCCGTGATCGCGTAGCGCATGTCCCACGTGTAGCCGAGGAAGCTGACCCATTCCTGTGACGCGACCTCGTCAATTCCATCGGCAACTTCGGGCCGATTTGCGCGCAGGACATCCTGTCCGTTGAGGTCCGTTTCGAGATCGCGGACCAAGAACGTCTGACCTGAGAAGTTCGATAATGCCGCGTTGAGCCTCGCATCTGCCTGCGCTGTGCCCATCTCATCGAACACGAAGTCAACGAACACTGCTTGCGCCCCGGCAGCGTCGAGGCGGTCAATCATATCGGCAAGAGCCACTCTGTGTTCGGGCGTGTTCCTTGCTGCAAGATTGGCATCCGACCCGATAAAAACGATGTCGCCCGAAGCCGGCTCCTGGGTCAATCGGGATTGCGTGACCCACAGGACCTGGTCGATCGGTTGCAGCACGGTAAGCAGGTGCAGCACCAGCGCAATCAGGCCCGCCCACGCGACGTGGCGGACCCGTTCGAGCCACTTGGCCTTATGCCCGGTTTTCGAGGTCTTCTCGACCACTCCTGCCCTTTCGTCGCGCCGATCCAGTTTGCGGCATTCAACCTCCTGCCAGAGGATGGTTAACAAACCGGCAAGACAAAGCCTGTGATTTGGAATTTTGCGCCAGCCCCGATCTTGCCGGGGCTAGCGCGGCGTTCATGCTCGACAGCTTCAGACTGAACCGTTAGGCCCCGCACCAGACAGGGAAACGAAACGCCTATGAAGCTGATCATCGGTAACAAGAACTATTCCAGCTGGTCGCTGCGCGGCTGGCTGGCGGCAAAACAGAGCGGCCTCTCGTTCGAGGAGCTGACGGTCCATATCGATGGTGACGACTGGCAGGCGATGAAGGCGCAGGGCGGCGAATTCCAGCCCTCGGCCGGCAAGGTTCCGGTGCTGTGGGACGGCGACGTGGTGGTGTGGGACAGCCTCGCCATCCTGGAATACCTGGCAGACAAGGTGGGCCGAGACAGGTTCTGGCCGAAGGACGATGCCGCGCGCGGCATGGCGCGGGCGATGGTGGCGGAAATGCATTCGTCCTATCTGCCGCTCAGGCGCAATTGCCCGATGAACATCCGCGCCCGCGTGGCGGTTGACCTGACCGACGACTGCAAGGCCAACATCGTGCGCATCCTCGGCCTGTGGGCAGAGGCGCGCGCCCGCTTCGGCAAGGGCGGGCCGTTCCTGTTCGGCACGTTCAGCGCGGCGGACATATTCTACGCGCCCATCGCCAGCCGCTTCATCACCTATGGCATCGGCGTGCCCGGCTTCGCCCAGGCCTACATGCAGGCCCTGTGGGAGCATGACTGGATGCAGCAATGGGTGGAAGCCGCGATGGCCGAGGAATGGACGATTTCCCAGTTCGAGGTGGGCAGCCAGTCGTGAGTAACGACCCCCTCGCCAACGCCCGCCACCTGATCGCCTGCGAAAGCGTGACACCGGCGCGCGGTCCGGTGTTCGATATGCTTGAGGAAATGCTCGCTGGCCTCGGCTTCGAGGTGGACCGCTTTACCCGCGGCGAAGGGCTGGAGGGCAGCGACGAGGAGCCGGTCGAGAACCTGTTCGCCATTCGCCGTGGCCCTGCGGGATCGCCGCACTTTGCGTTTGCGGGCCACTTAGACGTGGTGCCACCGGGGGAAGGCTGGTCCAGCGCGCCCTTCGGCCCGGAAGTCCGCAGCGAACCGGGCGGCGACCTGCTCTACGGGCGCGGCGCGGTGGACATGAAGGGCGCGATTGCCTGCATGGTGGCCGCCGTCGCCGAAATCCCCGCAGATGCGGGCACGCTCAGCTTCATCATCACCGGGGACGAGGAAGGCCCGGCGCTGCACGGCACGCGCGCCTTGATCGAACGGATGCGGACACGCGGCGACATTCCAGACCTGTGCCTCGTGGGAGAGCCCACCAGCGTGAATCGGCTGGGCGACATGATGAAGATCGGCCGGCGCGGTTCGGTGAACATCTGGCTTGAGGTGGAAGGCACGCAGGGCCACGTTGCCTACCCGCACCTGGCCGACAACCCGATGCCGAAGATGGTCGCTATCCTGGCAGAGCTGGATGCGCTGGAGCTGGATACGGGTACTGACTGGTTCCAGCCCAGCAATCTCGAGATTACCGAGTTCGACGTGCCGAACCGCGCGCACAACGTCATCCCCGGCAAGGCGACGGCGCGCATTTCCATCCGCTTCAACGACCAGCATTCGGGCACCTCACTATCCGAAAAGGTGATCGAGATTGCGGAAAAACATGGCGGCAAGGCGCGGCCCGTCATCAGCGGAGAGCCGTTCCTGACCCCGCCCGGCGCGTTCTCGCAGATAATCGCCGATGCGGTGAAAGCCGAGACGGGCATCGATCCCGAGCCTTCAACCACCGGCGGCACGTCCGACGCGCGATTCCTCAAGGACCTGTGCCCGGTGATCGAGTTCGGGCTGGTCAACGCCACCATGCACAAGACCGACGAGGCCGTGGCGGTTGACGACCTTGCCACCCTCACGGCAATCTACCGCCGCGTCGCAACGGCCGCGCTTTCGGCCCCGATCCCGGCGACCAAGGAGAATTCGCCTACATGAAACGCTGGCTCGCCGTTCCGCTGTGGCAGCGGGTTATCGCTGCCCTGATCCTTGGCATCATTGCCGGGCGCATGTGGGGGCCGGGTGCGGAAAGCATCAAGATCATCGGCGATATCTTCGTCGCCTTCATCAAGATGCTGGTGGTGCCGCTGATCTTTTTCAGCCTGGTGGCAGGCGTCGCCTCCATCGGCGACATTCGCAAGCTGGGCCGGATCGGCTGGCGCGCACTGCTGCTGTTCGTGGTGACGGGGCAGATGGCCGTGTGGCTGGGCCTGTTCCTCGGCACCGTGATCGCGCCTGGGGCGGGGGTGGACACCTCCTCCATCGAGATGGGCGCGGTGCCCGAACCCAACGAGACGACCTGGCGCGAGATGCTGCTGGGCATGGTGCCGCAAAGCCCCGTGCAGGTGATGGCGGATGTCAACGTGCTGCCGCTGATCATCTTCTCGCTGCTGCTGGGCATCGGCATCCTGATGGCGAAGGAGCAGGGCGAGCCCGTCCTCAAGATCTTCGATAGCGGCTCCATCGTCATGCAGAAGGTGACGATGGTGGTGATGGAACTCACCCCCTTCGGCGTCTTCGCGCTGATGGCGTGGGTGGCGGGCACGCTGGGGCTGGAGGCTCTGGCAGCGCTCGGCAAGCTGGTGTTCCTCAACTACCTCGGCTGCCTGCTCATCATCCTCCTCATATATTCGGGCATGATCAAGTTCATCGCCCGCCTGCCGGTGCGCGATTTCTTCCGCGGTATCGTGGATGCCATCGCGGTGAGCTATTCCACCGCCAGTTCCAACGCCACGCTGCCCGTCACCCTGCGCTGTGCGGAGAGGAACCTGGGTATCAGCAACTCGGTGGCCAGCTTCGTGATCTCGCTGGGCGCGACGATCAACATGAACGGCACGGCGATGTACCTTGGCCTTGCCACGCTGTTCGGCGCGCAGATCTTCGGGGTGGACCTTTCGTGGGGCGACTACTTCATGATCTCCATCCTCGGCACGCTGGGCGCCGTGGGTGCGGCGGGCATCCCGGGCGCGGGCCTCATCATGATGGCGCTGGTGTTCGGCGCGGTCGGCGTGCCGCTGGAGACGATCGCATTCGTGGCGGGCGTGGACCGGATCATGGACATGATGCGCACCACCACCAACGTATCGGGCGACGCGGCGGTGGCAACCACCGTGGCCAGCCTGACGGACGACATCGACCGCGAGGAAATGATCAGCGCGGACGACGTCTGATCAGCTCACCGCGCGCCGGTACAGGTGCCAGGTCGCATGGCCCAGCACCGGCAGCACGATCAGCAGCCCGATGAACAGCGGGATCATTGCGGCAAACAGCGTGACGGCGATGATGACGGCCCAGGCCAGCATCACGCCGGTGTTGGCGCGCACCGCGCGGATGCTGGCGACGATGGCGGTGATGAAATCGACGTCACGGTCCACCAGCATCGGCAGGCTTATCACGGTGATGCAGTAGAAGCCCCAGGCCAGCAGCGCGCCGACCGCCGTTCCCACCACCAGCATCCACAGGCCCGCCCGTGTCTGGAATATCGCCAGCGATTCCCCGCCGATGCCGCTCTCGGCCATGAAGATGGAGAAGATGGCGTGGGCGATGATGACCCAGAAGCTGAAAGCGACGAACACGAAGCCGCCCATCATCAGCAATTGCTCGTCCCCGCGCCCGCGCAGCGCACCCAGGACTGCGCCCCAGCCGATCGGCTCGCCCAGTTCGCGGCGGCGGCTGACCTCGTAAAGGCCGACGGCCGCAAATGGCGCGATCAGCGGGAAGCCCGCCGTCACCGGAACCAACCAGCCCGCTTCACCGCGCCAGAACAGGGCGTAGGCGACGGCCAGTCCCGTCACGACGTAGATCGCACCGAAGAACAGGCCGTAGAGCGGACAGGCCAGGAAGTCGCGCAAGCCCGCGCCCAGTGCCGCGCGCAAGTCTGCGGCGGTCAGCTTGTCAGCGACGATCGGCGCCGCACTTGCCGTAGTTGTTGCCATGGTAATCCTCCCCGATGCTTCCATGGCGCGAGGGAGGGGCGGCGACCATGCGCCAGATCAAATTTGCGCGCCTATCGCCCCTTGGGCGTCTCCAGAACCTTTTTCCGATAGCTGCACAGGTCCACGACCTTGCAGCGCCAGCATTCCGGCGTGCGCGCCTTGCACACGTAGCGGCCGTGCAGGATCAGCCAGTGATGGGCATGCAGGCGGAAGGGCTGGGGCACGCGCTTTTCCAGCTTGGCCTCGACCTGTTCGGGCGTCTTGCCCTTGGCGAGGCCGGTGCGATTGCCCACGCGCAGGATATGGGTGTCCACCGCGAAGGTTTCCTGCCTGAACCAGCAGTTGAGCACCACGTTCGCCGTCTTGCGCCCCACGCCCGGCAGGCGGACGAGGTCCTCGCGCGTGTCCGGCACCTGGCTGCCGTATTCGTCCACCAGCAATTGCGACAGGGCGATCACGTTCTTCGCCTTGGAATTGAACAGGCCGATGGTCTTGATGTGCTCGATCAATCCATCGAGGCCCAGTTCCAGCATCTGTTCGGGCGTTTCCACCTCGGCGAAAAGCGTGCGAGTGGCCTTGTTCACGCCCACGTCGGTCGCCTGCGCGGATAGCGCCACGGCGACGACGAGCTGGTAGGCGTTGCCGTATTCCAGTTCGGTTTCCGGCTCGGGATTGTCCTCCGCCAGGCGGCGGAAGAACTCGAAGATCTGGTCCTTGGTCATGCGGGACCGCTCATGGCCCCGGATTGCGCGTGCGTTCAAGCGCGGCGAGCTTCGCTTCCACCGCTTCGTCCACTTCGTCCAGCCGTTCCAGGTGCTTCTTCATCTCGTCGATCCGCTGGTCGCGGCGGCGCTGCATGGCCTCGGAGAAGGCCGCGGCGATGATACCGGTCGGCATGGCCACCAGCGCGATGCCCGACAACGCGACCATCGAGGCGAAGACCTTGCCCGCGGCGGTGATGGGCGCGGCATCGCCATAGCCCACGGTGGTGAGCGTGATGACCGACCACCACAGCGCGCGCGGAATGGAACCGAATTCCTCGGGCTGGAGATCGCCTTCCGTCAGGTAGAGCGCGGTCGCCCCGAACAAGAGCAGCACGCCCGCCAGCGCCATCGTCACGATCAGGTCGTCCGCCCTGTCGGACACCGCCGCCCACACTTCCTTCAACGCCTTGCTGAAGCGCCCGAACTTCATCACCGCGAAAACGCGCAGCAGGCGCACCGTGCGCAGCATGGTGGCATCGGCGGTGACGACGGGCATGAGTGTGGCAATCACCACGGCGAGGTCGATCAGGCCGAGAGGCGAGCGGATGAAGCGCCACCGTTTCGCCCAGGGGCCGCCTTCGCCGGGCTCCTCCGCCGCGGCAAAGATGCGCGCGACATATTCGATCAGGAAGATCACTCCGAACACCAGTTCGGCCACCACCAGCGCCTCATGCCAGCGCCGGGAAAGGCCGGGCTCCGTCGCCAGCGCGCCGGCTCCCACGGCCAGCAGGATCACCAGCACCAGAAACTTGTTCGTAAAGGTCAGTCGCCCGTCAGGAAGGGCACCGACGAACAGTTCGTCGTAGAGCTTCTTGCGCAAGTCCCCCATGGTCCCCCTTCCATTCGTCCATGCAAGGTGAGGGCTATCCTGCCACGGATTTTACCGCCTGTCGCCCCCACCGCGTGGAGGCGGGGCAGTCGATCACCTGTTGGCGGCCTTCCATTCCATCGCCGCGCGGATGCGGTTTTCCACCGTGGGATGGGTGTAGAGCAGCGCTTCCTCCACCGGACCCGCCAACGGATAGCGGTATTCGGCGGTCTTGATGAGCGCGCCGGACAGGGCATCGGGCAGGCCGACATGGGTGAGCGAATAGGCATCGGCCTCGCGCTCTCCCACCCGCGTCATGGTGTTGGTGATGGGCTGGGCAAGGATGAACAGCGCGCTCAGCACGAAAGTGAACACCGGCAGGCCGCGCGGGTCCGACAGGTCCGCATCGGTGCCGAACTTTCGCGCAAACCACGGATAAAGTCGCGCGGTCAGCCAGAACACCGCCACCGCCAGCAGGCTGAGGACGATGATCGTGCGCCAGACGTGGCCCAGCACGTAGTGGCCGATCTCGTGCCCGGTCACGGCTTTCACCTCGTCCAGCGATGCCTCGTCCATCGCCACGTCCGAAATGGCGATGCGAGCATTGCTGCCCACGCCAGAGACATTGGCGGTGAAATTGTTCGACTGGCGCGATCCGTCGAACATGAACACGCGATCCTCCGGCACGCCGGCCTCGGCTGCCAGTTCCAGCACGGCATCGCGCACCTCGCCTTCGGGAATCGGTTCATAACGGTTGAACAGCGGCTCGATCAGCACCGGGCTCAGCAGCAGCATGAAAGCAACGCCCGTGGCTACCAGCGCGCCGCCCCAGGCCCACCACCAGCGCCCGGTCCTGCGGATCAGCCAGTAGACGCCCAGCAGGAACAGCCCGCCCAGCAGCGCGGTCAGCACCAGCGAAATGCCGCTTTGCGCAAGGTAATCGCCCAGCGGCTGGCTGGTGCGGCCGTACTGCGTCTCGCGCCACCAGCCGCCGTAGATGGAATAGGGCAGCACGATCAGCGTATCGATGACGATGAACACCGCCGCGATCAGGAAGGTGCGCAGGGCAAAGCCGCGCTTGCCCAGTTTGGCGGCGAGCTTGTCCAGCACGCCGCTTCTCACGATGAACCACGTTGCGATTGCCGATACCAGCAGGCCAACCAGGATCAGCCAGTGGTTCCCGGTGGTGTAATCGCGCGCCAGCGCCAGTTCCTCGGCGCTGAGCGTATCGATCCACGCCCTTGTCTCGCGCGCTGCCGTGCCTGCCGTCATGTCTTCCCCTCCCGATCGGGGCTGCTAGTCCAGCCCGAGAACGTCCTTCATCGAATAGCGACCCGGCGGCTTGCCGATCAGCCAGGCCGCGCCTTTCACCGCGCCCCGCGCGAAGATCATGCGGTTCTCCGCCGAATGGCTGAGCGTGAGGCGTTCCTGCTCTCCCGCAAAGATCACCGAGTGCTCGCCCGCCACGGTGCCGCCGCGAAGGGCGGCAAAGCCGATCGCGCCTTCGGCCCGTTGGCCGGTATGCCCGTCGCGCCCGCTCTCGGAGTTTTCCGCAAGCTCGATGCCGCGCGCTTCCGCTGCAGCCTCACCCAGCAGCAGGGCAGTGCCAGAGGGGGCATCCACTTTCATCCGGTGGTGCATTTCCAGCACCTCGATATCCCAGTCCGGTCCGAGCCGCGCCGCGGCCTCGTGCACGAGGTGCGCCAGCAGCGTGACGCCCAGCGAGGTGTTGCCCGTCTGCAAAACGGGAATGTTCTGCGCGGCAGCGTCGATCGCGCCGTGCTCCCGCTCGCCAAGGCCCGTCGTGCCGATCAGCATGGGGATGCCCGCACCCTGCGCGGCGGCAAGGTTTTCCGCCAGCGCGACCGGCGCGGAGAAATCGACCAGCACGTCGCTCGTTTTCGCCAGTTCGACCGGGCTCTGGCCCTTGTCGACCCCGCCCGACCCATCGTGCTTCCCGCTCGCCAGCACTTGCGCGATGGCCTGTCCCATGCGCCCCTCGCTGCCGATGATCCCGATACGTGCCATTGATACTCCTGTCGTTTGTGTGCTTCATGCGCGGGATGAGAGCCTTCCGCAACATCGTGATCCTGACAGGCGCAGGAATCTCGGCCGAAAGCGGCCTCAGGACATTCCGCGCCGAGGACGGCCTGTGGGAGGATCACCCGGTGGAAGAGGTGGCAACGCCCGAGGGCTTTGCCCGCGATCCGGCACTGGTGCAGCGCTTCTACGACGAGCGGCGCGCGCAGATCCGCGCAGCCTCTCCCAACCCCGCGCACGAGGCGCTGGGCCGGCTGGACCGCGAGTTTGCGGGCGAGCTGCTGATCGTCACCCAGAACATCGACGACCTGCACGAACGCGGCGGGGCGCGGCGCGTGCTGCACATGCACGGGGAGGGCCTTTCCGCCTGGTGCCGCGCCTGCGATGCGCGCCACCGCTGGGAAGGCACACTGGGCGATGGCCCTGCCTGCCCGGCCTGCGGCGAAGCAGCCATGCGGCCCGATATCGTGTGGTTCGGAGAGATGCCCTACGAGATGGACCGGATTTTCGATGCGCTGGCATCGGCGGACCTGTTCGTCTCCATCGGCACGAGCGGCGCGGTCTATCCCGCCGCCGGGTTCGTGCAGCAGGCCAGCGCGAACGGCGCGCGCACGCTGGAACTGAACCTGGAGGAAAGCCTGGGCAGCCGCAATTTCGATGAAACCCGGTTGGGCGCTGCAAGCGAACTGGTGCCCGCGTGGGTGGACGAGGTGCTGCGAGGCTGAAACCGCCGGACCGGAAGGCCCGGCGGCGCCGTCATCAGTCCATGTTGATCATGATTTCGCGCGTCAGGTACACCCCCTGAAGCTCGCGGATCTCGTTGTAGACGTTGAGCACGGTCTGGTTCGAGCTTTCCATGTTCGCCTCACCCCAGGCTTCCATGAACGCGTCGTAGCGCTCGCGCGAGGGTTGCAGGTTCTCGCCGGGGAACTCGATCACCAGCAGCAGGTGGAAGTCGCCGCTGCCCGGCGCCATGTTGGCGTAGATGCCGTAATCGATGACGTGGCCCATCTGCTTGGCCACCTCGTTGCTGGCCACCCAGGTTTGCCGCAGACCTTCGAGATAGGTGTCCATCTGGCCCGGATCGACTCGCACCGTGGTCAATTCCACAACCGAATCGGAATATTCGTAGTCTTCGTATTCGCGAAGTTGCGCCGAAGCGGGCGCCGAAACGGTCGTCAGCGCGAGTGCAGCGGCAATGCCGCCAAGCATCAGTTTTTTCATGGTATTCCCCTGTACGAGAGCACGCGCGCCACCATGACGCGCATGACCATCAGGGCGAGCGACCCATACGACCCACTGTATTGATCGCCCTTCGGTATGGTTAATGTTCGCCTATCGCGGCACGGAGTCAAATCGGGGCCGGCGGATCAACCGGTTGCGCAACCGCTGCACGCCGGATCCTTGGCGATGGCCAGCATCCGCATTCCGGGCTTCAGTCCGTCCATCAGGTGCAGCTTGCCGTATTGCGGATCACCCATTCCGCCGCTGCCGCTCACCAGCAGGCGGATTGCCTGCATCGCCGCAAAAGTGCCGACCCAGCCAACCATCGCGCCCAGCACGCCGTCCTCGGCGCAGGTGTCGCAATCCTCGGCATCGAAGGCATCGCCGACGAAGCAGCGGTAACACGGCTGGTCCGCCCTGTGCCCGGCAAAGGCGCCGACCTGCCCCTGGAACCGGCCCACGGCGGCGGAGAGCAGGGGAATCCCTGCCGCGACGCTGGCGTCGGACACGGCGAGGCGGGTGGCGAAATTGTCGGTGCCGTCCAGCACCAGGTCCGCGCCTTCGACCAGCGCGCCGACATTGTCCGGCGTTATGCGCCTGTCGTGGATGGTAACGGTCAGCTTCTCGTCGAAATTCGCGAGCCATCTCCGCGCGGAAACGGCCTTGCCGTGGCCGATATCGCGGGTGGTGTAGATCGTCTGGCGCTGGAGATTGCTGGCCGAAACCTTGTCGTCGTCGATCAGGGTCAGTTGCCCGATACCGGCCCCTGCCAAGTATTGCAGCGCGGGCGCGCCGATCCCGCCCAGGCCCACCAGCACGACATGGGCGCGCGAGAGAGCCGCCTGCCCCGCGCCGCCGATCTCCGGCAACACGATGTGGCGGGCGAAGCGGTCAAGCCGATCTTCGGAGAGGGGGTGGGGATGGTCGGACATATGCGCAGCCCTGTTGGACTCTTTTTGCTTGGGCCTCAAGCGCCGGCGTTCGCGTCCGCTCACTTGGCTTCCGCCCTACCGGGCGGCGCGCAATTCGCGCGCTATCGGTCGCTGATGGCGACCGAGACTTGCGCCAGCCTTCAGGATTGCGCGGGAAACGGTCGGCGATCAGCCGACCGCAAGGGCGAACGCCCGCCCGCAGCGGGCGCAGCTATGCTGCGCGTCTAGCAAGGACGCTCCGGCGGAGGCCGGAGCGAAAAACAATCTAGCTTTCGAGCTGCCGCAGCAAGCTGCGAACGTCGCCGTCCATGTCGGCGTCGCGCTGCCGCAGGTCCTCGATCAGGCGCACGGCGTGGATCACGGTGGAGTGATCGCGGCCACCGAACTTGCGACCGATTTCCGGGTAACTGCGCGGGGTCAGCACCTTGGCGAGGTACATGGCCACCTGGCGCGGTCGCACCACGGCGCGGGCGCGGCGCTTGGACGACATCTCGGCGCGGTCGATGCGGTAGAACTGGCAGACCGTGCGCTGAATCTCGTCGATGGTGATCCGGCGGCGGTTGGCCGAGAGGATATCAGTGAGCTGTTCCTCGGCGAGTTGCAGGCTGACTTCCTGTCCGGTCAGCTGCGCGTAGGCGATCAGCTTGTTCAGGCCACCCACCAGCTCACGCACGTTGCGCGACACGGTGCGGGCGAGGAAGTCGATCACGTCGCCGGGCACTTCGAGCGGGGCGAACTTGGTCAGCTTCGATTCGAGGATCGCGCGGCGCAGCTCGATATCGGCGGGCTGGATGTCGGCAACAAGGCCCATCGACAGGCGCGAGAGGAGGCGCGGCTCCACCCCGTCCAGCGCCTGCGGCGCGCGGTCGGCGGCGAAGACCAGCCGCTTGCCTTCGGCCAGCAGCGCGTCGATCGTGTAGAGCAGCTCTTCCTGCGCCGATGCCTTGCCGATGATGAACTGGATATCGTCCACCAGCAGCAGGTCGAACCCGCGCAGGCGTGCCTTGAACTCGATCATCTCGTTCGATTTCAGCGCCTGCACGAATTCCACCATGAATCGCTCTGCCGAGCAGTAGAAGATGCGCGCCCGCGGGTGCGTCTGCAGGTAGGCGTGGCCGATGGCGTGCAGCAGGTGCGTCTTGCCCTGGCCGGTGGCGGCTTTCAGGTAGAGCGGGCTGAACTGCGGCTTTTCCGCCTTGGCCATGCGCTCCGCCGCGTTCTTCGCCAGCACGTTGGTGCTGCCGGTGACGAAGGATGCGAAGGTCTGCGACGGGTCGAGGCCGACGCTGGCGGTAAAGCCGTCGTCGCCGATCGATTCCATCGCCAGGCTGGCATCGTTGGCGGCGCGGTGGCCGAAACCGTCGTGGCCGCGCAGGTCGAGGTCGGCGATCTTGCGGCGACCGGGATGCACCTTGATGGAAATGTGGCGCACGTCGCTGCTGGCGATCTTCCACGCGAGCGACAGGCGATCGTGATAGCGGTCCTCCACCCAGTCGGCGGAGAACTGCGTCGGCAGGAACAGGTCCAGCGTACCGGTCTCGTGGTTCAGCTTGCCCAGCTGGATCGGCTTGATCCACTGGGTGAAGAGCTGGTGTCCGAGATCCTTTCGCAGCCCCTGGCTGATGTCAGCCCAGTCCGCCGCGAGATCGATCGCTTCCTGCTCTTCCATATTCTCTTCTGCACCCTCGTTTTTCGCTGCGTTTCCACGCCCGCTGTGCGGTCCCATTCGGATCATCTTTTTACCAACCCCAAAAAAGAACGAATGCCGGCCTGCCCGACGTCGCGTGAATGCTACCAAACAGAAGGCAAAGAACCCCCGTCCGGCGAACGCATGCTGCGCCCACCGGTGCCCCCGTTGATAACTCGTTTGTTGATGGCTGCGACGGCATGCGTCGCGGCCGGAAGACTGTTATGAAGGACTGCTTGGGAACCTCAAGACTGCCCGCCCAAATAATTACAAAAAATGGTCATTGACAGGCCGCAAGGCCGCAGACTTCCATTCATCTACCTGAAAAATAACGATAGTTTTGTGACAGTCTCGCGAATCGCGAGATTCCCTACACTTAGCCGCAGGACCTCCCGGCATCTTTTGCACATGCGAAAAGGGCCGGCGGATTGACCGCCGGCCCCTTTCGAAATCTGTTCCGATTTCGTTCTGCCGAAAGCGTTTCGCTCGGGACGAATCGAGTCGCCCCGGAAGCGAATCAGAGAGCGGAAACGCGCTTGCTCAGACGGCTCATCTTGCGAGCAGCGGTGTTCTTGTGCAGCACGCCCTTGGAAACGCCCTTGGCGATTTCCGGCTGCGCAACCTTCAGCGCTTCCTGTGCAGCAGCCTTGTCGCCTTCGGTGACGGCCGTTTCGACCTTCTTGATGAAGCCACGGATGCGGCTCTTGCGGGCACCGTTGATTTCGGCGCGCTTGTTGTTGCGACGGATGCGCTTCTTGGCTTGCAGCGTGTTGGCCATGTCTGTCCTTGTTTCGAGCAGCGGCGCCGCCCGTCTGATCCTGTTCTACGTAAAGCTGAGTCGATGGTAGACCCACCGGAAAGCGGCGCAACTAGTGTGTCCGAGCCGAAAGGTCAAGGATTCTCCTACTTCTGGCAAGCAGGACAGAACCACGTGCTTCGGCCGCCTTGTGTTATGCGCCTGATATGGGCCTCTCCGCAGGAAAGGCAAGGCTCGCCCTCACGCCCGTAGACGAGGAAACGCGTGGCAAAGTAGCCGAGTTCGCCCGACGGCGCGGCATAGTCTCGCAAGGTGGAGCCGCCGTCGCGAATCGATTGCTCCAGCACCTGCTTGATGGCGGGCACCAGTTTCTCCAGCGCGGGGCGATAGACGCGCCCGCCTGCCTTGCGCGGATGGATGCCTGCGCGGTGCAGCGCCTCGCACACGTATATGTTGCCAAGGCCCGCCACCACGTGCTGGTCCAGCAGCAGCAGCTTTATCGCCTGCCTGCGCCCCCTGATCGCGGCGCGCAGGTGATCGACCGTCAGATCGTCGCCCAGCGGTTCCGGCCCCATGGCGGCGAAGGCTGGCCAGCTATCCAGCGCTGCCGTCTTCACCAGGTCGACGTAGCCGAAGCGGCGGGGGTCGTTGAGCGCGAAGCGGTG
>MDTG01252538.1_pt1 | contig 25152 bp, 23 predicted proteins | sample 811421 | NCBI WGS metagenome assembly MDTG01 (sample SAMN05326645, study PRJNA326480) | marine metagenome | isolation source: seawater | place: Pacific Ocean: South East | collected 2011 | reverse complement strand
TGAGTAGCTACCATTAAGTGTAGCAGCTGCACCCAATGTGGTTCCTTCAACCACAACATTTGCTCCTGGCAAAGCATTCCCGTCTGCATCTGTAACAGTTCCAGAAACGGTGCTTTGACCAAAGAGAGCGCTAGAAATCATTAAGATTCCAAATAGCGCACCAAGAATCATACGATTCATAGTTAACTCCTTTTTCTCGGTTATCTTCATATATTAATATATTAACTTACGGATACAAGCTATGTATCCTCAGCAAATTTGACTTATTTACAGGAGAAGCGCAACCATTAAATTATGCTGTAATTATTATTTTTTTCTTTAAGGGAATAATAGTGTTAATTTTAAGTCAATTATTATGGAATTTTTAGACTTAAAAACACAACAAAATCGGATTCGGAAGCCTCTAGAAAAACGTTTCAGTGCTATTTTAGATCATGGTGCCTATATCATGGGACCAGAAGTATATGAACTAGAAGAAAAATTAGCAGATTATTGTGGTGTAAAACACGCGATTTCATGCTCTTCAGGTACAGATGCATTATTAATTCCACTTATGGCATGGGGGATAGGCCCTGGAGATGCTGTGTTTACTACTCCATTTACCTATGTTGCTACGGCAGAAGTAATCGCTTTATTAGGCGCAACCCCTATTTTTGTTGATGTATATGATTCCACTTTTAATATTGATTGTGAAAAATTAGAATTAGCGATTCAAAATACTATCTCAGAAGGAAAACTATCCCCAAAAGCTATTATTCCTGTTGATTTATTTGGTGTTCCTGCTCGTTATCGTTTAATTGAAAAAATTGCAAAAAAATATGAATTAAAAGTAATTGAAGATGCAGCACAAAGCTTTGGAGGGTCTATTGAAAATAAAAAGGTAGGTACATTTGGAGATATAGCTGCTACATCATTTTATCCAGCAAAACCCTTAGGATGCTATGGTGATGGAGGAGCTATGTTTACCAATGATGATAATCTAGCAGAGCAGTGTAAGGCAATTCGCATTCACGGAACGAGTTCAGATAAATATAATAGTGAAACAATTGGACTAAACGGTCGATTAGATAGCATGCAAGCAGCAGTTTTGTTAGAAAAGCTTACAATTTTTGATGAAGAACTAGAAATGCGAAATAAAGTAAATGATTATTACAGGAAGTTTTTGAATAATGCACAGTATATACCAGACAATTACCAATCTGCACATGCATTATTCTCCATTACTTTAGGTTCACATAAAAAAAGAGAAGAATTAGTTGATAGGCTGAAACAAAATAACATTCCAAGTGTTATATATTATAAATATCCGATTCATTTGATGAAAGGATTTAATTATTTGGGGCATAAAGATGGAGATTTTTCTGTTTCAGAAAATCTATCACAAACAATTTTAAGCTTACCTATGCATCCTTATCTTTCAAATTTAGAACTTGATACTATAATAGAAGGTATAACTACATAAATGAAATATCTAGTAACAGGTGGAGCAGGTTTTATCGGAAGCAATTTAGTAGACAGGTTGATTGCAGATAATCATGAGGTTCATGTTATTGATAATTTTTCTACAGGCAAGAAAGAAAACTGTAATAGCAAGGCTATTTATCATAATTATAATATTTGCAATCTAGATAATTTTGAAATATTTAAAGAAATTATGACAGATATTGATACTGTTTTTCATACTGCAGCAATGGCAAGAGTGCAACCTTCTATCGTCGATCCCTTAAAATATGAAGTAAATAATACAATTGGTATTGTCAATTTATTAAAATCAGCAAGTGATGCTGGAGTCAAAAGATTAGTTTATAGTGCTTCATCTTCAGCATATGGCAACCCTGAAAAATTACCATCAAAAGAGTCTTTTCCAACAAACCCAATATCTCCTTATGCAGCACAAAAATATTACGGAGAAGTATGTTGTAGAATGTTTTCAGAGGTTTATGGAATTGAAACAGTTTCATTGCGATATTTCAATGTTTATGGAGAAAAACAAAATCTAGGTGGAGCATATGCAACTGTAGTAGGTATTTTTATAAAACAATGTTTAGATGGAGAATCTATGACTATAAACGGAGATGGAGAAAATAGAAGGGATTATACATATGTGGGAGATGTAGTAATGGCAAATATTCTTGCAGCACAATCTAAAAAAGTAGGTAAAGGAGAAGTTATTAATATCGGCAGTGGAAAAAATTTATCAGTTAATCAAGTAGCAGATATGATTGGAGAAAATAAAATTTATGGAGAATCTTTTAAAGAACCATTAATTACATTGGCTAGTATTTCTAAAGCAAAAGAATTATTAAATTGGGAACCAACTATTCGCTTAGAAGATTGGATAAAGAGCTATAAAAATAAAATAGGATTAAAATAATTTATGAGCAAAACAATACTAATTACGGGTGGCGCAGGCTTTATTGCACATCATGTTATTGATAAAATTTTATCTAAAACAGATTGGAAAATAATTACATTAGACAGGCTAGATTTCAGTGGAAATCTTAATAGGCTTAATGAAGTGGTATCAGCCTATCCCTTATCTGAAAGAAAAAGAGTAAAAGTTGTACATCATGATTTAAAAGCAGAATTGAATGCAGAGATTACAGCGACTATTGGAAAAGTAGATTATATTAGTCATCTTGCAGCAGGATCTCACGTAGATAGATCTATTAGTCACCCGCTAGAATTTGTAATGGACAATATTGTAGGAACAGCACATATTTTAGATTACGCAAGAAAATTAGATAACTTAGAGCGATTTGCATATTTTAGTACAGATGAAGTATTCGGTCCCGCTCCAGAAGGAGTAAACTACAAAGAAAATGATAGATATAATTCTACTAATCCCTATTCAGCTACTAAGGCTGGGGCAGAAGAGTTAGTAGTTGCATATGAAAATACTTATGGATTGCCATCACTTATAACACACACGATGAATGTATTTGGAGAAAGGCAAAATCCAGAGAAGTATATTCCTATGGTTATAAAAAAGGTACGAGATGATGAAGTAGTAACTGTGCATGCTAATGCTGAAAAAACAGTTGCAGGATCAAGGCACTATATTCATGCTGATGATGTTGCAGAAGCATTATTATTTTTATATAAATATGATATTTCTAATATGAAACCAGATAAAACAGGAGCTAAATGTCAAAAATTTAATATTGTTGGTAAAGATGAGATAGATAATCTTGCACTAGCGCAATTTATTGCTAAAACACAAAATAAAGATTTGAATTATGAAATGGTAGACTTTCATTCACAAAGACCTGGTCACGACTTGAGATATGCTTTAGATGGAACAAAAATGTCTGGAATGGGATGGGAGCCTTGTTCTGCATATACAAGGCTAGAATCTACTATAAAATGGACTTTAGAAAATGATAGATGGCTATCTATTTAGCTAATCTAATCCTTCTTCTTTACTACAGCTCTACCTTCAAGTTTTTCCCAATCTTTTTCAGGTCTTACTTTTAAGTTTGTTTTCCATGCTCCTGAAAGAGTAGATAAATCCAAATCGAGCGATTTTCCATAAGTAATCATTGCCTGAACATCTTTAGGAAAACAACTTCCTCCAAACCCGAATTTTCCATCAGGGCCTGGAACATCAATGTGTGAATGCCCAATTCTTCCATCTCTTATAAAGCCCTCAACTGCTAAATTCCAATCTGCTCCACACCTATCTGAAACTAATCTCATTTCATTCATAAATGAGACTTTAGTTGCTAAAAAACAATTATTCATATATTTAATAATCTCTGCAGTCTCATAATTAGTTTGTATTATCGGAATAGTTTCACCAAACCTCCATCTAAATAACTCAGCACATCTAGCAGTATTTTTTGCAGAACCCCCAAGAATAAATCTTGATTGGTTAATAAAATCAAAATTTGCACTTCTTTCAGTCAGAAATTCTGGATTAAATACAAGGTTAAGTTTGGGAAAATTTTCTTGAAACTTTTTGGACGAGCCGGGGACCATTGTAGATCGAAGCAATATTATACTATCTCCCTTCTGAACGTTATTAATATCGCTAATAACTTGCTCTACTATATCTAAATTTATTGAACCGTCTTCATTGGATGGAGTAGGAACAGATAAAAATATAAAATCAGATTCATTGATAACCTCATCTAGAGAGTGTAATGATTTTGCAGGATCTTTATCGTAAATTTTTAATTCAGCATCGCAACCAGTATTAGGTGAAAATGCAAACTGTACAGCGCTACCAACAAAACCTTTTCCAACAATTCCTAATTTCATTATAACTCTCCTATTTTAATTTTTTAATAATATTAATGATGCTCCTAGATGTATGACCGTCCCAGCCATCTGGTAATTGATAGTTTAAATTTATATCATATTTAAATTTTTTAAATGATTTTATTATATTTTTTTTATCTGGTTTTACTAACCTATTTGATCCCTGTGATATGGTAATTGGTCTTTCAGTATTGTTTCTTAAAGTATAGCATGGAATCTTTAACGCGGTGGACTCTTCTTGAATTCCACCACTGTCCGTAAAAATAACTTTAGCATTTTTCATAATATTTAAAAAATCTAGATAAGCTAATGCATCTAACATTGTTATATTTTTATTAACAATAATTTTATTTTCTTGAATTTTTTGTTTTGTTCTGGGATGAATAGAAAAAAATAGTTTAATATTTTTTGATACTTCAGATAAGCCGTCTAAGATACTTCTTAGATTATCAATATTATCAACATTGGAGGGTCTATGTAATGTTATCAGCCCATAATCACTATCAGAAACACTATTTTTTGACTTAATTTTTTGTAGCCCATAATGCAAGCTGTCAATCATGAGATTCCCAACAAAAAAAATATTATTTTTATCTTGACCTTCCTTAATAAGATTTTCTTCTCCACTTTTTTCTGTTACAAAAAAATAATCAGATATAGCATCAGTAACTAATCTATTTATTTCTTCTGGCATATCTCTATCATAGCTTCTTAGTCCCGCTTCAATATGTGCAACTTTAATATGTAGTTTCTTTGCAACAATAGAGCATGCCATTGTTGAATTTATGTCTCCAACTACAATTAGTAAATTTGGCATTATCTTTTCACATACTTTTTCAAATTGTTCCATTATTCTAGCAGTTTGAATGCTGTGTGATGCAGAGCCAACATTTAAATTATAATCAGGTTTTCTAATATCTAAATCTTTAAAAAATACATCCGACATTGTCTTATCATAATGCTGCCCTGTATGAATAAGAGTAGTATTAATATCTTGCTCTTTATCTATCAATCTAAGTAGGGGGGCAACTTTCATAAAATTAGGTCGTGCTCCAACAATAATAGCAATGTTTTTCATGATATAAATTTATAGGGATCCATGTATATATTCTATCATTTTATTTGCAAGTTTTTTTCTGGAATACTCTTGAGAAAGAAAATTATATCCGTTCGTACCCATTTTATCTATCATTTGAGGATTATTTATAACATGTTTTATTGTTGTATTTAAATCATTGACATCTTCTGGTGTAATATTTAGACCACATCCTGCTTTATTAACAATCTCTCGTGATTCGCCTAAAACACCCATGATTATTGGTTTTTTTAGTGCCATAGATTCAAAAATTTTTGAAGGAATTACTTTTTTGAATTCAGGATTATTAATCAAATGAACCAAGTGTATATCTATAATCTGATTTATATTTACTATTTCTTGCCATGAAAGATTTTCAATAAATTTAATATTATTCAATTGTTCTTTTTTATTTAACTCAATTAATTGAGATCTTTTAGCTCCATCACCAATAATTACAAACTTAATTTTTCTACCAATTGTTTTTGCGCTGTTTATAATAATTTCGAGACCATGTGCCATTCCTACTGTGCCAGTAAAGCTTACAATAAACTCATCTTTTTTAATATTATATTCATTTTCAATATCTTGAATAGATTTATTTGGAGTCAGATTTTTATTTAAGTCAAAGCCATTTTCTACCACAAATATTTTATTTTTATCAATCCCTTTTTTTATTAAATCATCCTTAAATGATTGAGTGACACAGATAATGATTGTTGATTTTTTGTAAAGAAAAATTGCAATCCTATATAAGATTTTGATTATCCAACTTGATTTTTTCATTGCACCTACAGCCACAATAGATTCTGGCCATAGATCTCTTATTTCTAAAACTAAAGGCACTCTCTTAAAAAGGGATATAAGATAGCCTGATATTAATGTAAAAAACTGAGGGCTTGTCGCTATAATTACATCATGTTTTTTGGTAAATAATCCACAAAAAAATGAAGATAACATAAAACTGACATAGTCTAGAATTCTCAAAAAAAATCCTTTATTAGGCGCAATGTATGTCCAAACTCTCTTTACTAGAATGCGATCAACTATTTCTGATTGGTATAATTTATTTTTATATCCTTTAAATACCTTCCCTTTTGGGAAATTAGGTACACCAGTGATTATAGTTATTGAATGTCCTAAATTAGACCATTCTTTGCAATGCTCTAAAGTTCTTTTTGCAGGAGCATTTGTTTCCGGATAAAAATTGTCAGTTAAAAATAGAATTTTCATATTCAATCTAATAATAGCATATTTTAAATAAAACTTTCATCAACGTAGCTCTTAAAATATTAGTTTTTTTACTTAAGTATATATTCCATTTAGTAGAAGTTTCTTTAAATAGTTTATTGCGTGTCATTTTAAATAATATATTTAATTGTACTATATGTAGCTTATGATAGAAAATACTTGCTCTCATATCAATAGGAAGTTTTGAAAGTTCATATAATGACCAATATCCAATGTCATACTTTTTTATATTGTGTTCTATAGTTTTGACATATTCATAAAATAATTTTTCTACATCTTTATTTTTAGTTAATAACCAGTAGTCATAAATTCCCCATAACCCCCATATAAAACCATTTAGTATGTGAGTAGGATTTTTTTCCATGATATACTCTTCAATCCATATATTTCCCTGTCTGTCCTTGAATGTTACACCGCCATTTTTTACATCAACAAGAAAAGATTGGTAAACTTTTTCTATGCTATCTAAATATTGATTATTTTCAGTAACTCTGTATGCTCGACAAAGAACTGATAGACCTTGTCCTTGAGCTAGTCCGGAATGCCAGGGGTTAACTAGGTTTTCTTTATAAACCCAATTAAAATGATGCTGCCACACATATACATTTCCATTATTAAGATTCAGATTATTATTTAACCAATCTGCACCTTTAATAAATTTTTCATAGCAATCTTGAGAATTATTTTTTTTCCACAAATTATAATTACCTAATGACCATTGAGCGATTGCAATAGGATTATACTGTATACCAATATCGCCTTGATAGTTTAGTTGTGGGATCCCTTTTTTGTCATAGCTGCCTTGATATTCAGCTTTACGATGGAAGCTCATATAATACTGATCTAATTTATCATATTTGGCTAAGTCATTGACTGTTGGTTCTCCATGCCAAAAAGAAAGATTACTTTTTCCTCCAAGCATATATGTGGAAAAAATTCTTTGCCAATATCTTAACCTATTAATCATTCAATTTTGAGGCTTTCGATAAAATTTCATCTCTATAACAATCTAAAATATCTAAAACATCTCCTTTAGACATTTTCTGTAACTTAATAGAAACATATGTCGAGAAACACATCTGATAAATTTCACTTTCTGTTGAAAAGTTATTATTTTTTACATTGGAAAAGAAGGTAGTAATAGCCTCATCATGACCTTTCCCTTTTTTTGGTGAACCAAAATTAAAAATTTTGCCGTCAGAGAATTTTTTCCAGTTATTGTTAGTGTATGTTGACTGAGATAATTTTATGATAATTTTTTCTTTCGGGGTGCTTGCAGGTAAATCGTGTCTATAATTTATATCTACCTTTGATCCATCCTCAAAAGTTAAAAGATAATTACCTGTATCTTGATAATATCTGTCTCGATTTATGCAATCTACACGATTGAGTTTTGTATGGGCTAATAAAGTTAATGCAAGGTCTATAAAATGACAACATTCACCTACAATTCTTCCACCACAAGTATTTTCATCTAAAAGCCAATGTTCTGACGGAAGTTCTCCAGCATTAATTGTCATAGAAATATTTGTTTTTTTAGAATTAATTTTATTTTTCATGAAATTTGTCCAAGGAGCTGAAGATCTATTATACCCAATAGCATAAATTAGTTTATTAGATAACATTTCTTTTTGTATAGCTATTAATTCTTTATTTGAAATAACTAATGGTTTTTCTATCCATACTGGCAAAGACAACTTAATTGCTTCCTTTAGAAAATTAAAATGAGTTTCATGGGGGGTCGTAACGCAAACTACATCGATATTTTTATAGAAGTCTAATTGATTGGTAGTTATTTGATCTATATTAAATCTTTTTCTTGCTACGTGTAGCGATAAGCCTTCTCTACCTAATACTGAAGATAAAGAACCTTCTTTAGTCCTATTTATAGTAGGTATGAGGGTAGACATAGCAAAGTTCCCTGTCCCAATTAATCCAACTCTCAATTTATCTAACGATTGATTATATTCATCGCCTGAAAATGTGTAAACAGGATTATTATGATTTTCATATTTGATCAATTTGGAAAAAAATAGAGATTCAGTTGGGAAAGAATATATATTATCTACATCATCAAAAGAAATTTCTTCCGAAATCAAATCAAGCACTTGAATTTTTTTTGATGAAAGTAATTCAAAGAAATAATTTATGTTTTCATACGAACTTCCTTCGTTTCGATGATTTTTATTACCACTTGAATTTGATATAACCAATTCAATTTGTTTCTTAAAAAATTTCTCTCTAATTAAGTTTAAACCTACTAAGCCAGATGATACAATTTTACCTTTTCTCCTTGTATATAATGTTGCTTCATTAATAATCTGATTTGAAAGGGAAGAAGCGGCTACTATTGTACAATCTACCCCCTCGCCTTTTGTATAATTTAAAATTTCCTCTGCGATGTTATTTTTATAAATTCCTTTTGCACCATATTTAACTGCAAGATCAACCTTTTTTGAATCTATATCATAAACTATGCATTGATATCCTAGCGCATTAAGTATTCTGAACGTTACTTGTCCAAGTAGACCCAAACCAATTATAGCAATAAATTTTGATTCTTCAGGAATGCATTTAATACTTTGCATTGCAATGCCACCTATAGCTCCAAAACTTGCAGATTTATTATCTACATTATCAGGAATTTTAACACACATATTATAATCAACTAGAGCTTCTTCTTGATGACATGAATTTGTGAAAACTCTCGCACCTTTTGACAAATTATAATTTTCATTTTTATGAGAAATAGTTCCAACTGCAGCATAGCCCATCACCATCGGATAGTATAATTTATTTTTGATTGCTTTATATGTATCGGTTATACCACTTGATTTTATTTTATTAATTACATCTTTAATTCTATCAGGTTGTTGCTTTGCTTTATTTAACCAACTAGCTTTCCCAAAATTGACAATTAAGGATTCGGTACCAGTACTTATAAGTGAATAATCATTTATTACCCTTATTTTTTTTGAGCTAATAGATGGAGATGGAACTTCTAGAATATCAGTTTTTCCTGTTTTTAGGTTTTGAGTTAGTACTTTCATTTAATAATGCTCTATTTTCATATAATTTTTGATTAATTCCATTTTCTCTTTGTCGTTAGGATAATTTATCAATACAGCTTTATATTTACCTTTAAAAACAAATATACTACCAGCTGCTGCACCAACAATAGTATATTTTTTGATTAATTCTCCAATATCATCGATACTGCCAGCTCCACCTAACACGGTCAAGGGGAGTGTTGTAGTTTTTCTTACTTGATCTATAATTTGGAAATCATAACCCTTCATAGTTCCATCTCTGTCTATCGAATTAATAACTATTTCACCAACACCCATCTTTTTTATATTATTTATAAATTTTAGAGGATTAAGACCTGTCTTTCTAGAACCATTATGGCTGTATATTTCATAATTACTACTTAAGTATTTTTTCCTGACATCTAAGACCACCACAACACTTTGACTTCCAACAGATTCTGCCAATTGGGTTATAATTGTAGGATTTTTAATTGCTGCAGAACTTATAGCTACTTTTTCAACACCCAAACTAAATATCTTTTTCGCCTGATCCACATTATCAATTCCTCCACCGTAGCATAGAGGCATTCTAGATTCAATAGCTAATTTTTCTATCAAAGAATAATTAGGTTCTAACTTTTTTACCGATGCATCAATATCGGTAATGATTAATTCATCTACAGATTTTTCATTAAAAATTTTGACTGCATTCAAAGGATCTCCAACATATTTTGGATTTTTAAAATTAACTGTTTTTACGAGACCTTTATTATGAATCAATAAATTGGGGATTATTCTTGGATGTAACATTTTATAATTGTGAAAAATTGTACAATAATTTTTCTCCATTTTTAAGGCTTTTTTCAGGGTGAAATTGTACGCCAAAAATATTATTCAATTTTGCTGCAGATGTAAAATTAATTCCATAGTGGGTTTGTGCTATAGTGTCATCTTGATTATCACAATCAAAATAGTAAGAATGCAAAAAATAAAACCTATCTTTACTATTTAAATTTTTAAACAATAATTCTTTATTAGATTTTATTTCAATAGTATTCCATCCCATATGAGGTAGTTTAGTCGCATGCATGATATTAGAAGTGTCAAAAATTTTAATATCTGCATCAATCCAACCTAAACCTTTTTCTTTACCTTCTTCGCTAGAACGACCCAACATTTGCAATCCTACACAAACACCTAATATTGGGGTATGTTCATTCAAAACCATATTCTCTACACGATTTCTTAATCCAGATTCATTAAATTTAATCATAGCATCATCAAATGCTCCTACACCAGGCAAAATTATTTTTTCTATCTCCTTAAGTTCGTTGCTTGCAGTAATAATTTTATGAGATATATCTAAAGATTTATAAATATTAGAAAATGCTCTTATATTACCTAAACCGTAATCAAGAATTCCAATCATCTTTTGCCACCTTTTTCTATTCCCAATAATCTCATTCCTAATGCACCAATATGATATATATTTTCTTGCGATTTATAATCTTTATATGTTTTTTTGGGCATATCCATATATTGTTGTAACTCATCAACAGATATAGACAGTTTGTTACTCACGTATTCAAAATCATTCTTTATGCTGTCTTTATCATATGGCAATTCCTTCAATTTATTCAATGCCTCATCTCTAGTCATTTGATTTGTAACTATTAGGCTTGAATATTGAACCTTTCTTGTGTCATAGCCAAATCGCTTTGGGAGCCAGTAGCTTTCATAAAAACGTGTAAAACGAGATTCAAAATGTTTTTGTGGATATTCTTGATATCCAAATTTATCTACCAGAAGATTCATAGCATCTTTCTTGATATATGGAATATAGTCTAAGGGTCTAATGGTTTTTATTCTCTTAAAATATGGAAGATAAATTTTATGCCACAAAATATTAGTAATCGGAAAATTTCTTAATGGAACAGTCCCAAATTGACGATGAATATCTCTCAGTTGAATTGAATCAGATTGATAATACATCCATTCTAATGGGTTTCTAATACATTCAGTAGAATAGTTGCCACCAGTTAGTATGGTTTTTATTTTATGTTTTGAAGCAAATTTGTACATAGTGGCAAAAAATGAATGATCTTGCGGGGTATCAATATGAGGCACTCCAGATTTGAAGTATGATAATTGTAAATCTTTCATCTCTTCCCAATTAATTACTTCGGTATATAAATCAAGACCTAATCCATCTACTAACCTTTCAATGTTATTAACAGCAATTTGGGAATTCCATCCAGCATCAACATGAAAAACTAGAGGGCGTAAATCATATTTTTCTTTCATCATATACAATAAATATGAGCTATCAATCCCGCCACTCATTCCCATAATACAATCAAATTCTCTATTCTTGCCTTCTTTTTTAATTTGATCTACTATCTTAATAAGCTTATTATTTCCTTTTCCCCCAGTATTCCATTTTGGTTTAATATCTGAATAGAAAGTTTCACAATGATCACAGATTCCTTCATTATTAAAAGTAATTTTTGTATCAGTTGTGTCCATTACACAATTACTACATATTTGTTGTTGGTAATTCATTTTATAATCTTGGTTTGATTGATCTTTCAGCAATTTTGTAATAAGAGAAATGCTCCGAACCTTTATTTAAAGCAACTTTTTTAAGTGAACTATATAAATCTTTATCGTTAAATATATTTAAAATAGCATCAGTAATTTCTTGTTCACTCCCTTCATCTATTAAAATACAATTACCACCAATATCAATATGTTCATGACCAGGAATATTTTTAAATATTCCTGGTAAACCGCAACCTACAGATTGCTCCCAAAGAACAGAATGTTTTCCTGGAAAAACAGCTAGATCAGATATTAATAAATACTTATGGATATCTATATTATTTATCCAATCTAAATATATAATAGACGGATGATTTAATTTTTCATCTATGATATTTAATATCTCTTGATTAGGCTTCCCAAAGAGCAAGAGCTTAATATTAGATTGATTTATATTAGCTACCGCATTCACTAGATGGTGAATGTTTTTCTTTTGATTCATTTTTCCACCAGAAATTAATACAAAATCCTCATTATCTATTTTATGTTTTTTTCTTAAATCTCTATTTAGTTTTTCTTTATCATAGTTAATCAATGTATCATCAACTCCCATTACCAGAAGCTCTACTTTGGAGTTGTCAACTTTATAAAAGTCTTTAAAAAAGTCTACCCTGCATGGTAGAGTTCCATAAAACCTTGTAACATATTTATCAATTTTTTGAGCACAAAATTTGTAAATAATATAGTGTAGGATATTTTTAGATATCCAATTTGTAGCTGAATTAGTGAAATCTGCATGTCCATCAGCAAATACTACAGTATTTTTATTTTTTTTTAAGTATTTAATGACTTGAAAAATACCTAAGAATTGAACATCGTGCAGCCAAATAATATCTGGCTTAAATTCATTTAATTTTTTATAAACTCCATAATACATCCTCAATTTTTTTGCAATAAAATGTGGGAATATCTTTAAATATGGCAGTCTAGTTACTTTAATTTCATTTTCATTATAATAAACGGAAGGCTTAACATACGATAACTCATTTCCATTTAAATAATTTTCAGTTGATGCTAAAATTTCAACTTTGTGTCCTTGAATTTTATGCATTTTTGGAAGCACATTTTCTTGATAGCCGTATTTATCAACATAAAAAGCAGCAAGACAGCAATGAAGAATCTTCATTTATCAACTTCACCGATAAATTGATCTGGATTTGTAAAGTATTGAGCATACTTCATTAATTTTTTATCATCAAATTTCCACCACTCAATTTTTAATAATTTATCAACAGTCTCTTTATCAAATCTTTCTCTAATTAATTTAGCAGGATTTCCTCCATAAATTGAATATGGGGGGATATCTTTTGTTACAATACTGCCCATACCAATAATTGAACCAGTACCAATCTTAAGACCTTGTTTTATAATAACATTTTGTCCAATCCATACATCATGTCCAATTATAGTTTTCTTTATTTTTTCTCTTTTATGTTTTGAAAATTTTGCTTTAACACTATCTCGTCCTTCATAAAAAACTGGAGATGTTCCAACCCAATTAATTGGGTGCATACCGCCTCCGATAATAACACTATTTGCAATAGAACAGAATGAGCCAATTGTAGTATTTGATATATCACAATCGTATCCGCAAAATGAATGTTTTTCCATTTCAGAATTTATAAAACTTGAACCTGATTCTACTTTTGAAGTTTGATGAATAGTGGAGTTTCTTATAGCTGAAGAACGTATTTTTTTAAAAATTTTTGACCAGATATATTTTATCATTTTTAGTAAATATTATTATTGTTCATCTATAAACGTTCTAAACCATAATTCAACCGATAGCAATCTAAATAAAAAGGTTGAATGATCTCTCTTTTCATTGGTATGCTCTAAAATTACCTCTTTTAATTTGTTATGGTTAAATATTTTTCTTTCAATACATTTTTCTGAAAGTAATATTTGATTCCCTTTGCTGCTTAATGATTGAAATTTATTAGATAGGGGGGTAGTAAATCCAAATTTCATAGGATTATCTAGTATATACTCAGGGGTGATATTGTGCATTGCTTTTCTATGAATATATTTACCTTTTCCTTGTTGTACTTTAAAGTTGTAAGGCAGTTGAAAGCTATACTCTACTAAGTTTACATCTACAAAAGGATTTCGACTTTCCATTGATTTTGACATTGAAATTGCATCTCCATAATGGAGCAAGTTTACCAACCCTCCTGTATGGGCTTTATAAAGATGCTTATTCAAATTTTCACTCAAATTATCATTCTTTAAAGGATAATCTTTTATTCTCTTATAGTTCTTTGTTAATTTTTCCCCCAATACTTTATTAATACCTATATATTTATGATAAAGCATTTCAATGTTTTGATTATTTAACAGTCTAAGAAATAATTTTAACGAATAAATTGAAGAATAATTTTTACTAAATTTTTTAATCTCATCAATTGTATTAGATAGATTCCCATTTTTCAAATTATCTAAAACAAAAAAAGGAAAAGAACTTGATATATAACCACCTAGAAGTTCATCAGCTCCTTGACCTTCCATCACAACTGTGACATGATTTTTTGCAAATTCTAGTATATTCGAAAGAGGTATAGTTGCAGGAGATGCATGACCCGATTCTAGATGATAAATATTATGATGAAGATGGCTCAAGAAATTTTTGTCTTCAATTTCGATAAGATATGCTTTTAGATTTAAATCTTTAGCTAGTTTTTCTACTAATTTCGCTTCATTGATTTCAATATTTTTTTTATAAAGTTTTTTTTCAGATTTTTTATAATCATTTTTCTCAAATTTTGCTGTGAAAGTTTTATGTTCATCACCATAAAATTTTCTAAGTACTGATACAATAGAAGTTGAATCTATACCTGATGACAAAGTGGTTCCAACAGGAACATCACTCCTCATCCGTATGTTAACAGCTTCTTGAAATATATTCTTGTATTCTTCTTTTGCATTTTTAAATGAAGTATTAATTGTTTTTTCAGGATAATTCCAATATTTAGTAATATCAACCTTTCCATTACAATATTTTAAATTATGAGCAGGTAATAATCTTTTGATACCATTGAACCAAGTCTCTTCATTCTGTGCACCTAAACTGTTTCTACAAAAATTGCTAATTACATTATAGTTTGGCTTTTTTAATTCTGGGAAATATTTAATTATTGATTTTATTTCAGATGAAAAAATTAAGTGATCATTGATAATTGCATAATTAAAAGGTTTGACGCCATATCTATCTCTAGAGCAAAATAGTTCATTTTTTTTGATATCATAAATAGCAAATGCCCAATCACCATTAAATTTTTTAACACAATTTTCTTTCCATTCAATATAAGAATTAAGCAATACTTCAGTATCTGAAGATGTTTTAAACTTGTAGCCCAGCTTTTTAAGCTCAACTTTAAGTTCTAGATAATTAAATATTTCACCATTAAAAACGATAACAAAATTTTTGCAATTAGATATGAATGGTTGATTGCTTGAGCTTGTTAAATCAATAATAGATAGTCTTAGGTGAGCTAATTCAATCTTTTTATCAAGGCCCCACTGTTGATAGGCATCTGGACCCCGGTGTTTCATTAGCATCGCTGAATTTTTTACCGCCGCCCTATCTATAGGGAAATCAATATTATTTATAATTCCGTATATACCACACATAAATTTATTTCTTTATAAAATTTCATAAACAAGACTGTCTTGCCATATAAATCTTTTACTATGTTTTAAAAGATTATTCTTATACAGGTCATAACTTTCATTTAATTGCTGAATTGCATTGATAATTTCACTTTTCTTGCTTCCATCATTTTTTAAAGATAAACCAAGACCATATTTTTCTACGATATCTTTCATTGGTGGGTTATTGCCAGTGATTACTGGCTTATTTAAGCCAATTGATTGATACAGTCTATTAGGCTCGCAATAAAGTTCATTTGCAGAACTAGAGTCATACATTATTATAGTGAGTTGTGAATTTATAATATATTTAGTTATTTCTAGTTGATTAACCATTCCTGTAAAGTAGATAAAAGAGTCTAAATTAGGATACTTTTTATTTAAATATTTTAAAGAACCACTCTCAATTTCTCCAACGACTACAGCCTTAGAATTTGTTTCAATAACAGACTCTATGGTATTGATAGGATATCTTCCGACAAATGAAAGACCTTGTAAATAAATATAATTAGATCCATCTAACCAGTTTTGAAATTGCTTATAATTACTATTTTCTTTAGTCGATTGAAGAAATTTTAAATCTGGAAAATTATTTAAGTAAGTATGTTTTTTCAAATCTTTAATAATGTGAATGTTCTTTAAATGATTAATTCTATAATTATTAGCATGAATTATTTTGTATGATTTTTTTTCAATGTAGTGAAAAACTTTTCTCATTAAATAATTATTAAACTTATCTGGAGTCTCATGTAAATCCCAAATACATTTGTTTTTTTTTGCAAGAAGAGGAAATAAAAAAGTATACTCTTCATGGGCCCAAAACAAATCAAAATCTTTTAAGTGTAATATGACCTTAAGATAGTATTCAAAAGCTTTGATTAATAAAAATTTGGATTGAGGTAGAATGTCACGAGTTTTTATTCTGAATGATTTATATTTGATTCCATATGAAGTTATACCTTCCTCTTGTCTGTTATCATCAAAAACAACAAAAATAGTTACATGATATTTTTTTGATAGAGCAATACACTCTTTACGAATTCTATCATCAAACTCTAAACCTTTTGTTTTCGCAATAACGGCTATATTTTTCATTCATTTTCCAGTAATTTTTTATGCTCGAAGCTAGAATTTTCCCAGCTATTGAGCTCCAAAAATTTATCTAAATTTTTTTGATAGAATAAGTAATTAGATTTTATTTTTTTAGTAACTAAATCAAAATCATCTTCTTTTGTAATCAACCCAATTTCATTATCAGTAAGGATTGAGTTAACAGGACTATAGTCCAATCCAATCATTGGAATTCTATAGCTTGCAAACATATAAATTGATGTTGGAACTGAAATATTGTTATGACCAATAAATCCAATAGCATGATTATTTTTTGTTAATATTTCATCAATTTCTTCACTTACAAAATCATTATAAAAGAAAATATTTTGATAAACTTCTATGTTTGTATTTAAATCAATATTTGGAGCAATAATCAATGTTTTAAGATCCGTATTTTTTACACTATTTATTAAATGATTGAGATTAGATTTTTTAGCAGCGGATATATAGATAAAATCTAGCTGAAGAATATTATTCTTTTCAATCCAGTTGTTATATTCTTTTGTAAATACAGTATTCTTTTTATTTAAGCCTTTGAAATGATTTTTAAAATTTCCAAAAGAAGCTACTATAATCTTATTTTGCACTTTATTTGGTAGATAGGCTGATAAATCCTTGTGGAAAACAATAATCTTGTATGATATAGATGCCAAAAAATAAACTAAAAATTTATTAAATAGCTTAAAGGGAATTTTATGTTCATAAATATTATGACAAGTCCATATTATTTTAGTTTTTGATACTTTTGCTATGCAATATATAAACAGAAGCCTGGGGAATGTTAAGATTAACCCCTTATATTTTATATATCTAATGTGGTAATAGGAGGCACCAGAGAACATCTGTTTAATAAGTTGCAAAAATGTCCCATGAAAAACCTCAATATTTTTAATATCTTTAAAAATACTTCGGTATTTAAAATCATATTCAGATTCTGCTAAAATTATTATCTTTTTGATAATTATCCTCTTGGTTAAGATTGTATTCAATTATTTTTGCAAATATAAAGTAGAAAATCAAGTAACTACATATCTTTACTCTCTCGTGTCCACCCCCAGCTTCAAAAAGCGAATATAAAACAATATTTTGCAATGAAAATAAAAAGAGAAAAATTATTTTGAATTTATTTTCAGAAATTATTTTAAATATTTTTAATGAATTTATAGATATATAAAAAATAATAAAGTATAATGTTACCCTATGTACCAATCTATAAATATCATCAATTAAGCCATATTCATTCCAAATTTCAGGGGAAATAATTCTAAAGATTAAGGATGTTGGTATTGGCGCAAAAATATGTCTTATAGATGAAATAGTAATACCGCTTAGTGAAAAATCTATATCCCATCGATCAGCTCTACTCAGAAGAAAATCATATATGCTGGCTTCATAGCTAAATATGGTATTTAACTCATATAACTGATATTCAAAAATAAAACTAGGATCAATATTGGATATTAATAAAGGTATAAAAATTAGTAAAAAAATTACCGTTTTTTTAAAATGTTTAGTTAGAAAAAATGCACCCAATAATGACAAGCAGAACATTATAACGAATTGAAACCTTAATTCTGATATTAGCAATATTGGAATTAGAATGAAAATAATCGATTTAAATTTATTTTTAAAATCTAGTTTTTCATAATTGTCATAAAGAGAAAAAAGAAAAGATATTGAAATAAATAATAAAGCAAAAACTAAAGTATCCCTAAAAATATAATTTGCAATAGATGTAACATAGATTAACTGAAAAAAAGTAAGTAAATAGTTGTTAGAATTAATTTTAGATAAAAAATGATATGATGCTAAAAGTGCAATGAAGTTTAATAGTAATACATTTGCAATATTAAGATAGGTAGAATCAAAAATTTGGGCAAAATGTAGAAAAAGCCTCCTTCGCCTATCTAAGTCTGGATCTTCATTCAAATAGTATATTTCATCTGAAACTAGATCAAAACCAAACAATCCTCTAAAAACAAAATAGAAAAAAAATAAAAATATGGTGCTAAATAAATATATATAATAATTGGTATTATTCTTCTTCATTTAATAAGACATAGATTAAATTGTTATATAAAACTTCATAATTTTTTAAAACTATTATTACCAGATATAAAGTAGTTTAAAAAAATAGATTAAACTAATAATCTAACGTCATTTGAATTTTTTGAAATTTCTATAATATTTTTTTTCTTAGATGATTATTTAATTTTTTTATAACTTTATAGATGAAAAAATATTTATCTATAATTTTTATATTTTTCGCAACTGTAATTTTTTCTCAAGAAATAGAAGGGCATGATAGTGATCATAGAAGTTGGAATATTTATGGAGGAATACAGTCTGTAGATATCATTGATAAATCTAAGAGCGTTGAAGAAAATGGTTATTCTGTTCAACGTTTAGATAAATTTTATATTGGTTTTTTTAAAAATACTGATTTAACAATTGGTAGCTTACCAATTAAAGTTGGAATTGAAATGAGCCACCTTGGTACTGCTTCAAGGAAAAAAGCGTATGAATTTCCACTTGATACTAATCCATTAGGACTTCATCGCATAAATGATGTTGATATAGTAATCAGTAATTTAAATATATATGCATTAGCAAAGTGGAATGTATCAGATAGATTTTATCTAGAGCTAGGACCATCTTATGGTATCAAATTAGATGCTGAAGCAATCGTTTACTATACAGATTTACAAGGTCATAGTCAAAAGATTACAGCTCCTCTTGATGAATATGATGAAAACGATTTTGGAATTATGTTTGGGGCTGGATATTTATTAAATAAAAGAGCTTTTATTAATTTTGGTATTTATCATGGACTGGAAGATCATGCTCCTGGTAGATTTAATAATATATATTTAAACCTTGGGTTATCCTTTTAATATCTTATTAAAAATCCCAAACGATAATCAAAGCAAAACGAATTCAATATTAAGACAATAGAAATAAGTTCAAGAATGAAATGAAAAGTGAAAAAATAACCAGTTTTAAATAAAAACTGTAAGAATAATTTAAAATTTTCATTATAAAAATTGAACTTAATAGAAAATAAATTGATTCAAGTAATGAAAAAATTATAAGTATTTCAAATAATTTAAAATTCCATGATGACATTAAATATAGTGCTGTTAGAAGAATAATAAATCTTCCTACATGGAGCATTAATGAGTATTCTTGTTTATTTAAAACCTTTAAAACGTGCGCAAAAGGTGAATTAATAATCGAAATAAAAATTGGCAATGATATACAATAAAAGTATTTATATAAACCAGTCCATTGATTGCCAAAAAGTAGATCGCTATAAAAATATGATAAATAAATTATTGAAAAGAATGGTAAACATAGATAAAAGAATATTTGCTTTGAAAATTTTTCAACCTCAAAACCTATATTGTTTGAATCCTCCGAAATTTTCTGGAAAAATACATCTTGAAAAGATGTAACAAAAAAAGATGCTGGAGTTTTTAACAATCTATTTACAAAAAAATACATTCCTGCTATAGTTGGCGTCATAAAAATGCTGAAATACAAAACTAACATACTGGAATAAAGATTAAAAAATAAGTTTGCTGGCAAGTCAAAGACAGGGAATTTACGATATTTAAAAAGCATTTTTTTCATTGTGACCACATTGACTGAACTACATACACTTTTTAAAACCATATTATGTCTAAAGAGATTAATATTTGCAATTAATTGCGCAATTATATTACTTGCAATTAAGCCAAAACTTGTAAGCCCGATCGCTCCAAATGAGATATTGAATATTGCAGTAGAGGAACTGCGATATACTTTTGTTTGAGCTAATTCATGAAATTGCTTACTCCTATTGTTTAGATAATAAAAGCTATTAAATACACCTATCAATAGTATTGACAATGGAAAATAAAAAATTAAATTTTTATCTATAGTCAATGATAGAAGATCTACAAGATTAAAAAAGGGATTAATAGTAATGAGGAGCGTTATTATTGAAACAATGATTGTAATTATAATAGATAGTGCAAATATATTTAATGCATTATTATCTTTTTTTGGGAGCATAATTGCTAATTCATATTTCCCAGTAACAAATACCGTTAATATTGCTAAGATGCTCATATAAACACCAAAATCAGCAAAATTTTCAGGGCTATAAATTCTTGCTAAAATAGGTGAAATAATCAAGGGTATTGCCTGCGCAATACTGTTCCCCTTGATTAATGTAACTACATTTTTGTAAAAGGAATTTTTCTCTGTTTTATTCAAAATAAACTCAAATTATCACTAGTATTTTAAATACATCAATAGATAATTATTAACCTAAAGAAATATTTGTAATCGTTATATTTAAAACTAAATTTGGGACATGACAAAAAAAATCATTTTATTTTTTATTTTCACCACTGTTGTCTTTTCTCAAGTTTCAATTGCTGATTTAAATAAGCTATCAAATAATGAATTAGATCAACTTAGAAATAAATTACAGTCAGAGACTACTACTAAATCAACAAATCAAGATAAAATAGAATTGGAGGCAATTAATACTATTAATTTAAAGCCTGAAGTAAGTAAGAAAACTGAAGAATATTTTGGATATAATTATTTCAAAAGAGATATAACTTTCTTTGATAATATTCCTACACCCTATGATTTCAAATTAGGACCTGGAGATGAAATAACCTTATCATTGTGGGGAGAAACAAATCTGAGAGATAATTTCACGATCAATAAAGATGGTTTAATTTATTATAAGAATATTGGTTTCATCAATTTATCCAATAAAAATTTAAAAGAAGCTGAATTACTTTTGACAGATAAATTATCAAGTATTTATTCAACATTAAAAGATGAAACAAATCCAACAGAGTTAAAAATTGAGCTTAATAGGCTCAAATCTATAAATGTTTATTTTACAGGAGAAATTTCAAACCCTGGAATAAGTTTGATTCATCCATTTTCTGATGTTTTATCAGCCATCACTCAAGTAGGAGGCATAAATTTAGAGGGATCTTTAAGGAATATAGCAATTATAAGAAACGGTGCAAAAATTGCAAGTATAGATTTTTATAGTTTCTTTAATGAAGGAATTGATACTTCATCAAGCATTAGATTAATTGATGGAGATATTATACATATATCCTCAGTGGAAAACCGCGTGGAAATTAAAGGAGAAGTTAATAGGCCGGGCTTTTATGAGTTACTACCAGGTGAATCTCTTGAACAATTAATTTATCATGCTTCAGGACTAAGCTCATCTGCAGCATCAACTTTTATTATAGATACTATTATTCCAATATCCGAACGTTTATCCGATGATGATGCTAGATCAAGTATGAATATTAGCTTCGCAAGTTCTAATGAAACTTATCTTAATAATGGAGATAAAGTATCAATACCAATAATTAGTTCGGTAGAATCTAAAGTCGAAATATTTGGTAGAATAAAGATGCCAGGAAAATATTCAGCTATTAACAGCACTTTAAGAGATATATTGGATATTGCTGGAGGTTTTAATGACCCTTTATATTTACAATCTATCGATACAAAAAAAATTATTATCCTAAGAAAGGATAGCAAAAAGTTTTATAGCGAAGAGTTTTCACTATCTTATGAAAATGCAGATCAATTTCAGCTACAAGTGGGTGATAAAATCTTTGTTTATGAAAATATTAATTATCGAAATAGCTTTGTTTACCGTGTTGAGGGAGAAGTTAACAAGCCCGGAACTTACCCTCTTAAAAAAGGAATTACAGTTGAAGAAGCTTTACGTTTAGCTGGAGGACTTACTGAGTTATCAACGATTTCTAATATTATTGTGAAGCAAGAATTTACCGATGATAAAGGAACTACATTTTCTGAAAATGTAGCTAATGCATCTTTATCTTTTGAATTGGGTGCTAATGCTGTTATAAAAGCTCTACCATTTGAAAATGTAGTCAATGTAAGGGGGAATGTATATAACCCGGGACTAGTAGCGCATAGTAAAGGGCTTACAATGTCTAAAGCCATCATCAAAGCAGGGGGGTATAAACCATATAGTTTAAAAAAACGTGCCTATGTCATAAGAGCTAATGGAGAGATAGAAAAAGCAAACCTCTTTTTAGGAAGAACAAAAATATTACAATCAGGGGACTCAGTAGTTGTGCCAGTTGATCCAAATCCTTCTGATTTTGATATAACTACTTTTATAGCAGACTTCTCTACAACATTAGCTAACATAGCAGCTATACTTATTATAGTTGATAATCAAATGGATTAGAATTTATAAATGTCTAAAGCTATCATAAAAAATAATAATATATATTTGGAGAATTTCATTCCTCTTATAAAAAAACATTTTAATAAAATATTAAAAATCTACTTTATCATTGCAATATTATTTATTATTTATTTCTTTATTAAAGCTCCTGTATACACTGCAAAGCTATCATTTTATACTAATTATAGCCCAAGTTCATCACAAACATCTATATCTCTAAGCTTTCTTCCTGCTAATTTGCCGGGGCTAGAATCAGACAATCTAAACTTTTCAATTTCTGACTATGTGAATTCTAAGAAGTTTCTACAAGAAATAGTAGAAAATGAATATGAGATTGGAGATAAGAATATATCTTTGATTAATTTTTGGGGTAAGAATTACAAAAACTTTTTAACTATTAATCCCTTAACAATTTTAAATAGGTTAAATAATAATATTATGCTCAATCAAAATTTATCTGAAATTCAAAAAAAATCATACTTTGCACGTTCAAAATTAAAAAGCAGTACAAATTTCTCAGAAGACAGAAAAACATCACTTAATAGAATTAGTATTGAAGTTAAGAATCATTCAGACTTATCTGTAAATATATTGAACGACATTTATGATTCTATTCTTAGTTATTACAATGAAATAAATAATATTAAGGCAGAAGAAAAAAAGCAATTTATTCAAGATCGTTTATTAGCAGTTAAAACGGAACTAAAACAATCTGAAAAAAATATGATTTTATTTTTAGAAACAAACAAAGAAATTGCATCGCCAACCTTAACATTAAAAAAACAAAGCCTTCAAAGAGAAATTGATTTACAATCACAATTATACCTTAGCCTCTCTGATCAATTTGAACTTGCAAAAATTGATGAGAAAGATAATACTTCATCAATTTTTTTATTAGATAGTCCAAGTGTTTCATCAAATAAAAATGGAATCAGTTTGTTAAGAGCGTTGGTTTACATGTTCATTTTATCTTTTTTATTTGTAATGACATTCTATATTTATAAAGATAGAAAAGAATTATTTCTATCATGATTGTGTGGTTAACTGGACAGCCTGGTAGCGGGAAAACAACACTCGCCAATGCTTTCATAGAAAAAGTTTCTAAGGAAAGTTCGGATATCAAGATCATCAATTTAGACGGCGATGATCTAAGAAATATTAATAAGAATAAAGACTACTCTAAAGAAGGAAGAATTAAGAATATATCAACTGCTATATCTATAATGCGTTTTTTAGCAAACAAGAATTATATTTGCGTGGTATCTATTGTTGCTCCATATAAGTTTCTTAGAGATGAGCTAAAGGATGAGTTTCCCTTTTTAGAAATTTATTTACATACGAATGAAGTACGAGGTAGAGAGAATTTTTTTGCCCAAGACTATGAAAAGCCTACTGATCCAAGACACTTATCAATAGATACAGGAGAACTAAATATTAAGGAGAGCTTAAATGAAATACTCGATGTTTATAGGAAGATGGCAACCGTGGCATGATGGCCATCGTTGGCTAATTGATCAAAGATTAAATCAAAACAAAAACGTACTTATCTGTATAAGAGAAGTTAGTCAAGATGATAGTAATCCATACGATCCAGTAGAAGTAAAAGAGAATATTGAAAAAGAATTAAAAGATTTAATCTCGTCTAATCGTGTTAAAGTAATAATTATACCTGATATTGAATCAGTAAATTATGGAAGAGGGGTAGGATATGATATTATCGAGCATGTTCCACCGCAAAAAGTTGGAGAAATTTCTGCTACTGAGATAAGAAAAAAATTATTTAATAAATAATCAAAAAGTAGCAATTTGCAACCTTTATTAAGGGCCCATAGCTCAATTGGTTAGAGCAACGGACTCATAATCCGCAGGTTCGGGGTTCAAGTCCCTGTGGGCCCACAAATGAGTAGTCATTCATACAT
>MDTG01134658.1_pt1 | contig 25152 bp, 47 predicted proteins | sample 811421 | NCBI WGS metagenome assembly MDTG01 (sample SAMN05326645, study PRJNA326480) | marine metagenome | isolation source: seawater | place: Pacific Ocean: South East | collected 2011 | reverse complement strand
CAGGCCAAAGAAAATCTGTAAGTGCGGAGACTTTCAAGACAAGTGGGTCTGATGTAGCTAAGCGAAGAAAATCTACAGTGCGATTCATTTTTGATACCTAGAAATAGATTCTGCGATTGCGTCAAGGTTGTGATTAATTTGCTGACAAACTTTCGTAGCCTTCATTCGTGCAGATGCAGTGAATCGAACGCTGTCATTGTCTAAAGTTTGTTCTGTTTTTTCGGCAACCTTTTTCATGTCAGAGTGAAGCTTCTTGAGCTTGTTGACGTGGAAGTTGACCTCAGCTAACTGATTGATTTGCTTGGATCTCAGCGCATTGAACTCGTTCATGATGTGCGTAGACGCACGTTGTGCCGATTTGACAAACTTATCGGCAGTAGGTACGCACTGGTCTACAACTTCTTTGATTACAGATACATCCTCTGGAGTTTGATAAACAATGTGATGGAGAGTCTCGTGGAGAAAGTCAGCGTGAAGATTGTCTTCACCCTGCACCACTGCCCACCCTCTCAAGAATTTCAAAATCTGCACACGACGTCTGTCTGAAACCTGGATGCCACGACTCTCCAGCATCTCCATGCATTCAGTGAATGCATTGATAAATTCCTCATGGACTTTTACAGCATTGGCAGCTTCGCGAAGCTTCACCAAACTTGCATAAGGAATACCAGTGTGCGGTTCAAGAGTCGGGCGCGACTCACCCAAAGCCCATTCATAAAGCAGACGTCTGCTGGTGGGCTTCTTGAGACCCTCTACAGTCGGCCTGAACAGAAAGCGATCACAGAATGCTTGTAGAGATTCTTCTGTAGGAAAGGAGTTTGTTGCCGCGACAACTGAAACTATGTCTGTTTCGATTAGTTCCTTGCCGTTGTTGAATGTTCTTTCGTTAAGTAACTGAAGAAGTGAATTCAAAACTGCAGAGCTACCTCTGAACAGCTCATCGAGAAAAGCAATGTTGCAGTCAGGAAGATAACCAGTGATGTCCCTGGTGTATTCATCCTCCAAAAGCTTGGAAACTGCTACAGGACCGTAGAGCTCAGATGGATCTGTGGTCGGTGAAAGTAGATAGCTAAAGAACTTGCTGTTGAAAAAACCTTTTGAAATTGCACGCACAAGTTCTGACTTACCAGTTCCAGGAGCCCCAAACAAAAAGCAATTTTGTCCGGTGATGATCGAGGCAAGCACTCCATCGATGACATCTGTTCTCTCAAGAAAAGCTTTGTTGAGCTGTGTGCGAAAGATCTGAAATTGTTGAAAAAGATTGTCGTCCATGATCAGAAAAATCTACGTTTTTTGGGATGAATGTCTAGTGATTTGCTGTGAAGTAAATTTTCAAAAGTCGCAGTCCTGCGTCGACTTGATGTCGGCTTCCTCAAGCTCCGAAGCAATTGCTTCCAGGTGGGAGTTAGCAACCAAACGTTCCTGGCATTTGCTGAAAATTTGAGAAAGGTGTTTCGCACGGTGCTTATAAACGCTTGTCTGCGTTTCAAGCTCTGTCTGGTACGTCTTGAGATCATCGAGTGTTTCGCAATTGGTAAGGTTTGAAATCAAATCCTGGTAGGTGTTGGAAAGAGTAAGAGACATTTGCAAAGACTCCAATCCTTTTGATGAGTCTTTACCTTTGATGATCGCTCGAGCCTCCTCTTGAATCTCTTCACGCACTGAGGCGTACCTTTTGAATGCAGCCATTCGAGCCACACCCTTAGGTGCATCGCGCATCGTCTCTCCAACCTGTATCAACTCCTGAACTAGAGCTGACATTGTCTGAAGCGTTGGATTGTGTTTCGCAGAAAGTTGCAGATCAGATTGAATTATGCGCCAAGCACCACGCTTCTTGTTGTTTGTTGAAAGAACTCTTTCTCCGACCTTGTGGGCAGGCCGAGCATCAAGATCATCAAGAAGCTCAGCGATCTTACCCATGCTGGCGTCGAGCGCACCAGCTTGAGCAGCCTTCAACACTTCTTCAGTGTTAATGGCTGCTTCATTTTGAATTCGATCTTCAAGACAGTCAGGTGTGTCAGAACGCTCGAGTTTTGCTGGGTACGGACCGACTACGCTCACACTGATTGGTGCAGCAAACTCTTTTGCCGTGGGAAAGATCTTCATGTAAGCCTCGCGCACCATCGATAGCTGTTGACGATCCTTAAACAAAGGCGAGAAGAAGTTGTCGATAGTGGCTTCCCACTTAGTTAACTCAGAAGACCAAAGGTCTTTGAGTTGCTCGTTGAACTCATGAGCTCGAGCTTTGATCTCATTGATGCGTGACATCGCTTCATCGAAGTCATCAGGGTGTAGGAAGTGAACATCACCCTGGTTGATTGTGCATCTGTCGTACAGATACCGCTGCATCAAACGAAGCTCATCCAGATACTTTTTCAGAGCACCTGATATTCTTGGCCGGATTGAAATGGCATCAGCTTTTCTGAGAGTTTCGATGACATCAGCCGGAAGCTTGTAATCTTCAAAGGCAATCTGTACGCTCTGACGCACAGAGGCAGACACTGAGCAATGGAGAATGAAGACGTCATTCATTGTGCAATCCTCTTAAAAGCTGTGCTGATCTTTTCGGTAACAAAATCGTGAGCTTTGATTTTCAGTGCCGCGATGTAAGCCTTGCGCTTGTTTCTCGCCAGCTGCAGCTCACGCTCGAGTTTCTCGATGCGAATGTTGATGCGATCGAGCTCGTCGGTAGGGATTGGGACACGGCTGATTCGAACCATGACCATCGTTCCCATTTCAGGGAATCTAAAGAGCGACTCTGGTCCTTGATACGGCTCGAGGTCGATGCCGTCGCCGTCAGCAATCGTCAGCGCAGATGTAAGCGTTTGCCGAGCAGCTTCCCACGGAGTTCCGTAGGTCTCTTCTACTTCTGAGAGAGCGTCGTCGCACTCAAGCCACAGCGTGGCAGCCTTGCGGGCTTTGGTAACCAGTTGATCGGTTTTCATGTTGATAAGAAGTGATGGAGTGATGCGGTGAGCACACAGTGTACTGTACATCCTAGTTCAACTGGTGTCAACGCTGTAGCATGAGATACATTTCAGTGACATGGCGGGTGAGTACAAACAGAAAAATGTAATTTAATACTTTTCATACAAAAGCTAATCCCATACAGATTGTCGCTGACGCTGTAGATATAACTAAGGCAACGTACACATACAGAAAATATAAGCCCGTTGATGAGCTCAGAATTTAGGGATGATGTTCTTTGTTGGTAGGTCTAAATCACCTGAATTTCCTGGTACGGGTAATGCTCCCCCGACACCTGGGATCAGGTCAGTCACCATTTCAGTGACCTGCAGTTTTGCCTGGTCGATGATTGACGGCAGCCTCGTATAAAGAAGTGCTGCACCGGTCAGCATTCCTGCTGACATCAAGAAACTCAGAACTGCAAGAGTGTCAATCAATTTTCTCAAGAAACTCTTTCTCCTTGCTATAGGGCGGGTGAGAGTAGAACTCGACTAAATCATAGACGTAAGGAATTAACCAGGTTGGCGGCCAACAGTGCTTCCAGTTGTCTGGATGCATGCAGTTGACCACCACTACCTGGTAAAAGGACCAACCGTAGTTGGCCCAGGTCCTTACTTTTCAGATACCCCAGCGAGCACCAGCCTTGATGCCGACAGTCAGCTCGTCTCCAGTGATGAAGGAGGCTTCACCGTACAAAGGACCGGAACCGACGTTGACCTTTCCTGAGAACTCAACCTCAGTCTCGCCTGAGTCTGGAATCAACAGAACTGGACCTGCCTGAACGCTCACGCCATTGTCGAACTGATAGCCGATGTGACCATCGAGGGAAGCAGCGCCGAGACCGGTATCGGCTCCTGCCGAAGCATTGAACTCAGGATTAATGAACATTTCACCAGCGACACCTGCACCACTGAAGGTCAGGAGAGCAGCGAATGCGCCGACGGCAGACTTAAGCATTGGTAATAAGAAAAACCGTGCCTACGGTACTGAGTACCTGTACTGTTTGGATTGGCACAGTGCCACTTATTCAGCGGTCCTCTTCAGGTTCTTGAGCTCAGTGATCGCTTCCTGGGTGATCTTGATCTCGTTTAGATCTTGAACCGGGTCCAATCGCTTGAGCTCCAGCACGAAGCTTTCGATCGTGTGATCCTGATGTCTTGAAGGTAGACGGATATACGTCTGGAGAAACGAATTACTTAACGGATGCTTCATGCAGCGTGGGTTTCGACTCTCGCAAATAAGAATGCCACAGGTCAATACCCTTGTCAGTCAAATGAAGAAAGGAGGTACGTTCGTCTGAATAGTGATGAGCCCTTGAGACCAAACCCACCTTTGTGAGATTCTTCAAGACACGAGACATTGTTGTTTCTGGAACGTCTTGTAGTGCTGGAAACGAGCTGAGGTTACAACGCAGCACTGGGTCTGGGTAAGACTCAGCAAGCACGGTAAAGACGGTCAATCCGAGAATGCTGGAAGCGTTCATCTCGGTTTGCATGTGACGCAGGTAGCGAGAAAGACTCATGACGAAAAAGCCGAGAGGGGAGCACAATAATAAGCGTCACCAACCACTGTGGTTATGTGAATCAATGTTCTGTGATGCGTTTGTCTGCACTCATCTTTTGCTCGTTGATTGAGCTGTACTTGCATGCCTCTGGTGAGCAACATACCAACTCCTGCGCTAGCGCAAAGAATTAATAAAGTCGGAAGGAATTTGGTCATTGTGTAACGTGCTGAACTACGTGATTTGAATGAAAGAGTTACAGTAACAACAGATACAAATTTGAAAATGTCAACTGTTGTCGTCGACTTTCTGGACAGAAAGCGTGCCAAAGCCAAGCGTGAGGAGAAAATCCAAAACCGTGAAAGACTTCGCCTCGCAGAAGAAGGACGTAACATCCTTGTTTATCGAGGAGTTCCTTACGTTCGACGCAACGCAAGGTGAACCACTTCATTGAATGGTTCTGCTGAATTCACTGGCTTTCATCAAACCCTCCAGCAACTTCAAGCCTTGCAGTGTAGAAGGTTGAAGTTCATAAGCTCGATCCAACTTGAGTCGTAGATCGTTCTTCAGGAGGATTCTTTGTGTCGGACTAATCGAGTCCAACATAAAAAGGATTGCTTCGCTGTAGATCTCTGCGGTACTAGCCATGGATGTGAAGTACTTGTGATAATTGTTGTTGAGAGACTCGACGTGGAAACGTAAAAGCCTGTGCATGTGATGGGAGCTTACGCCATTGATGTTGCACTCCGGTAAGTTTGCTTGTTGATCGCCAATGCCACTCACCCTGCACTTGAATAATTTCAGTGCAGCCGTTGAATTCACGCATGACAGCATTAATTCTTGACTTGGTGGTAGCAGTCATGAACCCGTGGTGATTAACTTCGAGCTCATCATCTGTTAGTTGACAGATGCATTTTCCATGTAGATAAACATTTATACGCTTATCTAAACCATCGAAATCAATGACTTCAACTCGAGTGTTTCCGAGTTTTGCGTCCTTCTGTTCTTTGATTGCGAGCAGCATTCGCTCTTCTAGCTTTCTCACGGGTGCTTAATGCCTTTGCAAAGTAAAAATGAGCATCAGGGTTTTCGGCTTGAAGCTCTTTGATTCGTTTCTGACCGACCTCCCACGAGGGACAAGTCTCCACAAGTCTGCCCTTATAGCCCGTGGAATAATCCCGCATGCGAATGTGACAGAGTGCTGGAAGTTTCATAAATCAAAGCATAAAAAAGCTGCCACTTCCGGCAGTATGTCGCAGGAAGTACAGCATGTCAACAGTGACGTTAGGATTCTTCTACAATCTCTGGCTCGTTGTCTGAGTTCAGACGCAATCCAGACACTGCATGGTAAGTCCCATCACTGCACAAGATTTTAACAGGCATTCTGCGTTGATCATCAGTCAGATTCTGGATGATTTGCAGGGCTAAATCTCTGTACGTGTACATGATTACGTATGTCAATACCTCATTTTAGGTACAAGGTTCACATTCATTCGGAATGCAGGCATAAATCGCTTTGTACTCAGTAGAAGCTTTGAATTTTACTAAAGCATCGATTGAATCTGCTGCAGTGACACTCTGCTTGTGCAGCTCATTTTCAGCATTGCGATATCTAATGATGTACGTCATGAACATGCTTTAGCCTTCGAAAAACCAAACTTCTCAGTGAGTTTATCTCTCTCGCGATCATTTCTTAGCTTTGTTGCCAGTTTTGCAACATGCTCCATGACTTTCAAAGTGTCGTCAACCGATGAACCCTCAGGCATACCATCGCGAACTATTCCAAGGCATTCAAAGAACATGTCTGCTGCTTCCGACATCTCCGCAGGTGTCAGTGGTTCAGTTTTATGCATCGATAGAAAAATAAGGATGATCAGTGTCGAGAACCTGGTTCTTTCCCGATGCAAATACAAACCGATCGATCGGTAAATATTCATCGGTCACAGAACAGTAGACCGTGGGCACACAATCAAGCTGCTCTTTGTCTAGAACTTCGAGAATCTTTAGAAGTTGGTGATAAGACTGGACATTGCCAGGTTCAGACATAATTCAGAATTGCTTTGGGATCAGCCTAATAGGACACAACATACGGGCACGGCAGCCCTGCAAAAGTTAATGATGATAGGGGAATTCCCCTTAGTTCTTTACATACTTACCCCCTGAACCATGAGCCTCAACAAAGATGTCAGTCTTAGCGCCGTCACACAGTGAGCAAGTCAAGCACTTGGCATGGCTGTTCTCAGCCGTGGCCGGGCATAGCTTGCCGCTGAATGCCTGCCCACCCTTAGCAACCACAGCAAATGTTTTCCAACCATGGGCACTAGCGTCAAGATAGTCTGCGAAAGAATCACATGAAGCTTGAAACACTCCCTTGCACCACTGCGCCCACGGTTGTCTCCACTGATGCGTGTAACCTGTATGACCTGCAGCGTGCTCATTGAGTATGCTTACAAGTGTCGAGTCGATCATTGCAGGATCGCCATAGGCACCCCAGCGAATCTTTCTGTTCTTTAAGACTGATAAGTCGAGATCAGATAGCTTGCCATAAATACCACGCTTATATGACTTCCAAACAGCAGCAGGAGCTTGACCCACATTCACATAGCAAGAGCGTGAACCGTCGGCCTGTTTACGGTGTGGGCAATCACCACAAACGGTGTCATCCACACCGAGGTTTACAGCATCGACCGGATGAACATTCTCATGAAGTATCCACACCTGACACATATTCCCCGTCTTAGTGTTACCTGACTCCATAGTCATTACAACTACAAAGGAACAACCGTTGACAGGAGATGTGCCGTGTTGAAGTACATAACCTTTGAACTTAGACATAGTGATGAAATGATGTTTCTTGTGTGAAGTTGTCTTGATACTTGAAGTCATCGTCAGTGGCTTCGCTTACCCACTGAGTGAATTGTTCATCGTCATTGATACCTGGCGTCTGTTCAAATACATCTCGGTCATAGACAATCGTGCGTGTGACAATGATGCGTTTGATCTTCTTAGTCATTGAAATCCTCTAGTGATTGCCTGTGTTGAGTTGTAGAGATTGTCTATGTCTCCGAGATAGCCATCACAGGCGTGGTCCTCGTCATTGGGACAACTACCACCGCAATAGCGACATGGTTCTTGTTGTTGTTCAGTGTCAGACATTAAACTCTCTATGTCGTTGCAGAACTCAAGGAGTTTGCACTCAATGCCTTCAATCCGATCGACTATGTATCTCGGAGCATCTACATTTCGCAGTAGGTCAGAGATACGACCGAGCTGAATCATTGCCTCACAAGTTTCATTGAATCGATCAGCACTGTTCACTGTTCCGCTCTCCTTTCGTCGTAAAGTTTCCATGCTTGATCTGGCGTGGGGTCAGGAACTATGTGGATCAGTTGTTCATTGACCGATGCAATCCCTGACCATTTAGCAATAGCTTCGGACAGATCTTTTGCATAGATGTGAGTGAACTCACGCCTATGTTTAGGACCATCGAACCAGAGATAATACAGAGCGAGAAAGCGATTCATGATCTACCTAAGAATGCATTGATGAGTACAAGTAAAAGAAACAACAACCAAGCAAACAATCGGCGCATCAATCTTCCTCGGGTGAGTGATTCTCAAGAAACCAATCCTTCACGTTCTTATGAACATGACACTGGCACTCTGTGTATGTATCGAATGAAAGCTTGGTCTGAGGATTAGTGGGAGGCATATTGTCCCACATCATGTAGAACATACCACTGTATGGGCACTTGACAAGCACGCCCACACGTAAATCACCTTCACCGATTGGATCAGTTAGGTATACATACTTATATGCTTTGTGTTTGACGTAGCTCGCAGGTTCGACGAAGTCAACATCAATAGTGAGTGGAAGTGTCATGATCAGTCCTCCCATTCCGTGGGGTGATACTCAACGTGATAAGTCACAGCGATTGAATCCTCGCGTTGATTCTTCTCAGCCCGAGCCACATTGAATGTGTTACACATATCTAATGCGAGATGAAAATCATCGGCTGAGTTATACCAACCTCGGGAAGGTTTACGCCCGAAGTCATGGTGAACAGTTTGAATAATGTTGTACATAATCACTGAAAGGTGAAAGAACCGCAGAAGGGAATGTGTGTAACTTGGTTATCTTTGCCTAGGAAAGTAGTAACAAACCACTCGCCACGTTTCTGATATACAGACTCACCCTCCACACAATGCTCGCGGATGATTGCATTTAGCCGTGACTTCGTAGTCTTTGTCCGACGACCAGCGTCTGTAACTGTGACGAAGTTATCACCAATGGTGGCGATGTGGTTGCCGTATAGATATACACGAGAGTGACCAGATTCTTGGTCGAAAGTAACCTCAGTGTTCGCAAGTTTCCAGTTCTTGGAATCACTGATGGCGTTGTTCATAAGGATTTCGATGTTACGCATGTTTGGAATGAACGTAGAACAAAGGATGAGAGACTGAGTCCCTCAGTAAGGCACTATGAATGTTAGTGACTTAGTGAGAGCTTCATGATCAAAAATGATCTATTGAATAAACAATGAAGACTGAACTATCCCTAGGGTATGTAAGATCTACACCCCCCAGGGAAGAAGTCCAGCTTACTTAGTGAAACTAAAAATGGTGCATGTAAAGCACACAGTAATACTATGTAAGGGGGGATCTCCCCGTATTTGTACCTAACCGTAAAGCGAACCGGTTCGTTCGATGATTACCCTACTAGGGTCCACCGTACTGTTAGATAACTAAGCCTGTAGATACCAAGGGCCTTACTGCGGGCACTAAGTTAATCAAGGAGCGAAAGCCGTATTAAGGCAGCTCCGGATACCTAGCGGGACGTGGGCGTTAGTCGAAGTTCCGACTCCACGTCTCTGGCTACCCTGACACTGGGGGGATTGATACCTCAGATCCAGGTGATAACTAAAGCTAGCAAGGGAAGAGCAGAGCTCACCGCTTGGTTCGATAGTGATCGTTGGAACTGTTGGCTGATGATGTGTTGACTGTAACCGCAGAAACTGCCGAAAGTGGTAGGAACTTGTGACAGTTTGGCGGCTGGTTTGTCGTCGGTGCTGATCACTAATGGATCGCTCTCCCTTCGACACCATTAAGTAGATCATGAATCGACACCGAATAGTTGGAATGGTGTGCGGTTTCTCGATTGTCACAGTCTTCTTGATTTGATTCTTAGTTATCGAGAGCTGATCTAATTAAAAAAAAGAAACGCGCACCCGCCCACGCGCGTATATAGCACACAGGCGTGGATGATATTTACATTCTGTCATTCAAGTCAGACTAGGGCTTCACATGTGTACCCATAATGTATATTTATCTGACCCCGCAATCCGGCCTTTTTTTACTTATTTGACATACACGTCGGCACGGGCGAGAAGGGTCTAGGTATCTTGCGGGTATTTTGGGGTCAAATCGTCTGGAGTAGCAATATAATAACAGGCGCAGAAAAAAATTCGGTACGTAATGTGGTACGTAAAAAGTTTTTCCGAGCGTGGGCACGAGCACTTGGGCAAAAGGCGTCCACATGCAGTCGTGAAGCTGATCAAGTTGCGTTAATACGCACAGTTATTTTTTTGAGTTACTTGATTACTAACTGCTTTATCATTGCCGGTGTAATTAGACATTGGAATTAGACTGTTAACAAAGGGCTAGTTAGATGCTTTCGACTGAAGTACGCAAGAAAGCTGAATTTATTTGTTCCAGAATCGCAGAAAGAGCAGAAGTTCCGGTTTCAGACATGATCTGGATCCAGAAATGGGCAAAAAGCAACCACAGTGTCGAAGCGATGCTTCGTAGAGCCCGTCGAAGGTCACTGAGGGGAGATCAACCAGCCGAAGGGTTAGACCGTTTTCTTGAAGATATGGACTTAGGTGATCCAGATCCTACTGAACACTTATCTGGATCACAGACTCCTGTAGAACTCGCTGAGTGGTTTGCCAACAAGAAGAAATGGTTTGTCGACGATGAAGGCTGTAGAGACTAACTGTATACTTACAGCGTCTTAGCGGATGCCACGTGGCGAAAAATAAAAAAACGTGTGAGTGCAGGCCATTTGAATATTATTCGTGTGATGATTTTTTTACGGATAAAGAACTTTCTGAGATTTGGCAGGAGATATATATGGCTTTTGAGAACGGTTGGTTCGTACATGACGAAAAATCTTCTGCCAAAAACTACGAAGGTGAAGTTAAATCCTTTCGGTTTGCTTACTGGCCTAATGAAATACCGACTTGGAGCGGAAAGAATTCAGCGATCATGAAACATGTATCAAAAATTTTTGGAGAGCATCAATCGAAATATTCAGATAGTTGTTTTGCAGCCAGAAGCATAGATGCGTGCCACAGACACAACTGCGTTGTTAATTACTACCACGATCACGGCATTTATAACCCGCATATGGACGATGCGATCCACACGGCAGTTTACTTTTTGAAAACTAATTACGCGGATTTTACGGGCGGCGAGTTTGTTTTGACTGAAATAGACGAAACCATTGAATTTAAAAACAACAAAGTGGTGTTATTTCCTTCGCAAGCGGGTCACGGTGTCAAACCCGTGCATTTGAAAGGTAAAGATGCACCGTGGGGTGCAGGAAGGTTTGCTATAACCCAGTTCATAAGCTAATAACCGTTTTGGATTTTAAATACACTCCTAAGCACTTCAAACTCGTTAAAAAAGTGCAGTGGTCAGACGTTCTGGCGAAGATATCACAGGAATTTGAGGTTCGAACTCAAAAATTTGTTGTAGGAAGCCTTGACACGCCTCCTACGTTCATTGGACATAACGATTTCAGACCTGGTACTCTCCAAGCTGCTTATGACGAAGTTCACGCAGATCAGTCAATAGACGAAATGCACGTTTATGTGTCTGTGGCAGCGAACAGCACGACATTTGGTCGGCACAAAGACGATATGAACGTTCTTATTGTTCAGTCCATCGGAGTTATTGGTTATAAGTTCGATAGCGGTACGGTTTGTACTTTGAACCCTGGTGACAGTATTTTTATTCCTAAGGGTGTCTACCACGACCCGATTATTCAAGGTCCACGAGCAACTTTGAGTTTTTCATGGTGATCTACTAAACTGTGTGTAGTGTGTTTTTTATAAAGTGGACTTAAGCGGTTTTGTAGATACGCTTGGCACTGTTGCTCAAGGTGTAGGTGCAGTAGGTAAAATCGCTGGGGGCCTCGGCGGTCTCATGGGAGGCGGCGGATCTTCTTCTGGCCCCATGGTCATGGGTGCAGTAGGAGGTGATGATGACCAACAGTTATTTCAGATGTTTTTGGACGCATATTTAGACGGCATTAAAGAGTCTTACGCTACTTCAGTTCGTCCGGTTGATCTCTGATGAGCCTTGTAGATACTAAAGAACGCATTTTTGTTAACGGTCAAATCTATAGCCGCCCCGTGGGATTTGGCGGCCCAGTTGGTGGACCGGATACACGTCCTGCGTTTCGACCAGACTCTGATCCGTATAATGTAGGACCCGACCCTGTCGAGCCCGAGATACGCGATTTTTTGTTTCGTCCAGGTGTCGATGAATATGAGATTCGGAAACCTATTTTTCGCCCTGGTGTAGATAGCATCGAGGTCGTCCCTCTGGATTTCTTGAATAAAACTCTTGAGCAAAATAAAGAAGTTATGGGCTCAAAAAGACAGGTGTTCCCTCGTTATGCGAATCCTGATGACGGGACTTTGATAGCAGAGCCGACTGGTATGCGAATGGCGGCATTGGACCCCCAGAGTGAAATGCTTCTACGTGCTTTGCGTAAAGGCGAGATTGGCCCTTTGTCTGACCCAAACATTCGAAAAGCTATAACAGACCTCGAAAAGCTCAAGTACAACAAAGGTCGAGTTTGATCACCAAACACCTGTAAGACGCATAAGTCCATCTGTATAAAAACCTAATACCGACCACCCAAGCACTGCGGAGATAATCGATGCGTTTCGATTGTGCTTTCTAATCGCTGCATCGATAAGCGTTTGTACTTCTTCCTTGGTGATGTGCATCGTTTTTGAGTTTTTATAAGTTTAAGTAGATAAGCAGTAGACTACTTTTATTAGCGACAATTTTAGGTATCGGTTATGTCCGAGCGTATGGCTGCTAGTGAGCCCGCGTTTAGAGCTTTCACAGAGAAAGAGCTTGCTGCTCTTCGCAACGAAGTTTATAAGGGATACCAGAACAAGCCTCGTAACTACGGTCGAGAGGCGATGGAGTACCAAGAGTACGAGGAAGATCCGACTGACTTCTATGAGATGCCGCGAGATGAGATTGATTTCGCCAGGTATCGCAGTGGTTATGCAACGCCTCCAGAGTTAATGATCGACAATGCCGTTGATGAGGCGGCTAGAACTGCGGATCTTTTTGGTCGTGTTAGCGACGAACTTGGAATTGATCGTGTGGACACCGAGCCCGAGTTACGTCAAGTGTTCGACTATGTACTAGGTGCTCGCGCTGTACAGCCAGATACTCCTGTTGTAGTTGTTCCCCGTGAAGTCCCCCTTCCCGTTCCTGAACCAGCAACACGTGAATATGAATTTGGTGACCCCGATCGTCCTGGTGCTTTCGCAGGCAGTTACTATGATTTTCTCGGCGGCGATCCGAGCGATCCAGGTAATTTTTATAACGCTAATTTGCTGGGGGATAACGCCAGAGGCGAGCAAGGAATCATGCGTTCGGTTTTCGATAATCGGACTGTGCGCCCTGTGCCTGTGGGACGCGACTCGTTCATAAGTCCTTTGGGACAAATGGAAGTACCTGACGATCAGAGAGATGAGTTTTTGAATGCCGCTCTTTCACAACTTGGGATGATCGAACCTGATGTTTTTGAGGGTGGTAACGAAGGTATGGTGAACAACGAAGCAACCCGTGCTTTGAACGAACTCACAAGAGGGTTTTATTCCTGATGTTTGAGCTGGATGATGAAGAAGAAAATATCATCCAGTGCATCATCACTCTGGATTACTACACGGCAAAAATTACTTACGACGCTCTGTCATTTGCTTTGGACAAGTGGTCGGGTGGTGAGCCACAGGAGCAGCAAGATCTACAGGACACTAAGAACTTTTTCTACGCTGTGTATATGGAGTTGCTATTAAAGAACAATCGAATATAAAAATTAACTTGACCATAGTTATTAACTAGATCAAACTAGACCCGTCAACCGAGGGACCCCCCGGTCTTGTGTGCTTACAAGGCAAGGTCGTCAAGAGTGGGTTGACCCACGGACACACGCTCTTGACATAATATTTCGAAGGGTGAAGAACAAAAACGTCGTGTGCGGCAAGCTGCAGGAATAAAACACTGTGGCCGCAGGAAGGGGTGAGACCACAAGCGTTAGAGGGGGCAGGGAAGTTGGGTGTAAATAAAAAACGTCGACTGCGGCAAGCTGCAACAATTGTTTCTGTGGGAGCAGCGTTGACAGACCCACAACAATTGGTATATTTGCTGTGCGGGCAAGGGATTACGTGCCCCTTCTCCTTAGATCCCCACCTGGAGGAGAAAGAGCCTAACTAGGCTGCAGAGCAAAATTACTCCGGGGGTTTGGGTGAACCAACCGGAGTTTTGCTTTATCAAGCGTGCTTGTTCGCGACGGAAGCTACTTTGCCTACGAGCTGCCAACCGGTAAAGATGGCAAATTCAAACTTGGCAAAAGCCGTCAAAGCGCCATCGATAGCTCGTTTTACATCAGGGTGGGCGTAGTCATCAAAGAAAACAAGTCCACCTGGCTTGACCATAGGGATGAAGAGGGTGCAATCTCTAGCGACGGCCACAGAGTCGTGGGCTCCGTCGATGTAAAGAACATCAATCCAAGGCTCAATACCAAAACGAGCGTCCAGATCTTTAAAAACATACTGTGAGTACCCTTTAATTATTTCGATTTTGCCGCAATTTTTAGATTTTGCGATATTTTCGCGAGCGGTCCGCTCTAGTCGTTCAAGTCCCGCGTATTTTTCAGGGTTTGCGTGATGCTCTTCGCTTCCTGTGAACGGATCAATAGAGATCAGAGATGATTCTTCGTGATCTAGGTAAAAATCTGACCAAAAACAGCTAGATGCGCCTTCGTAAACGCCAATTTCTACGATTTGACGCTTTTCTGCTGGATCAAGATCAATCTTTGGACCTTGAGTGTTGCTACGAATGGCTTTATCGGTGTTCAAAAGTGCGTCATACCAGCCTTCGGTGAAGTTGTAGTGATCTGCAAGTTGTTTTTTGTCTGCAGGTGTCACTTGTACTGTCGTATCCTCTTTGAGCTGTCCCATTAGCTCTTTGAACGACGTCGCTGTCATGACTCAAATAGAAAACATAAGCATAGCCTGTTTATGTTAATATGGTGCTACAGCCCGAGTGCCGGAATCGGTAGACGGATCGGACTTAAAATCCGCTGACTTGTTAAAGTCGTGCGAGTTCAAGTCTCGCCTCGGGTATTACACAATCACATGGATCTGACCCCACTCGACGAAACTTATCAAGGACACCAGCTCTATTTAGGTGAGAGAGGTGGTAAATTTTTTATCGATGATAATGACAAAAAAAGATATATAAAACCTTTCATGGTGAAAAAGGTTCCTAGGCCGCCTAAATATAAAAAATTTAATCCTAAACCAAGAGGTGCTTTCTACCGCTCGATGATTAATCAGCAACAGCTATAAACATATTTTCGAACTGTTCGACTCTGCCCACCTGGTAGTTGAATTTTTTAAGGAAGTTGAATATTTCGTTTCTTTGCTCTTCTGCGCCTGGGTTGCTTTCAAAAAGAATCACCGGTTTAAATTTACCGATTGTCATCTCCGCACCTCTGAGTGCGTCAAGTTCATATCCTTCGATATCTAATTTGATTAGTTTTACTGGACCTTCATAGTTTTTGTGATCGATAGCGGTCATCAAAACCTTTTCTTCTGAAATAATCTTTTGATTTGTTGGTTTGACAAATGAAGAGCCTCCACCATCTTCACTCACGACATAGAGTGTTTTGTGTTCGTGTGTTTTATCGCTAGCGGTTATTCCTGCGTGAGTAGGAAATACGTTTGTGATCTCGTTTACAAAAAGGTTGCCACAAAGCTGAAAATATGTTCTCTTTTGAGCTTCGAAGGCAAAGACTTTTTCGAAACAATCAGATAACAGTATGCTGTATACACCCATGTGTGCGCCACAGTCAAGAAGTATTCCAGTTCCGTCCAGGTGCTTCTTGAGATTATTGATTAGCGCATGCTCCGGTACACCCACTCTATGCGCCTGACAGAGCCCTGAATCGTCTCTGTGCATTAAAAAACTTGTTGTAACTGTAGGTACAATTAAATCTATTCCAGGCGACCAGAAAAAAGTGCTCATATCGATGTAACTGGTGTTAGCATACTAACAGTTGAAAAGGGAACTTGGAATCTATTCCCGTTTTAGGCACAGCAATTGTTAATACGCCTCATTGGGTCTGGAGACTGTTCTACAGCATCGATTACCCTGTAGATAATTTTGTCGTTTTCAATAACAACGGAAGAAAGCAAATAGACAATGAGCTTGATCTTTTGAGGTTAGCTCCGCATAGATATATAAAAAATGTTCACGTGTGCCACTTACCCGCAAACTTAGGCTGCAGTGGTGCCTGGAATCTGATTATTAAATCGTTTATGAAAGCACCCTATTGGGTGATTTCTAATCATGACGTGATGTACGAACCAGGGTTTCTTCGTGAAATGGCTGAGGAGGCAGCAAGGGATGAAATTGGTGTAGTACACGGCAAAAACGGTGGTTGGGATATCTTTGCTTTGAAAGACTGGATGGTGCAGAGGTACGGTTTGTTTGACGAAAATCTATATCCGGGTTACTGCGAGGATATGGATTACGGTATGCGGTTTATTCATGACGATGTACCTAGAACACTTTCACTAAATACTGGGTACTACCACGGAAACAAGAAAGACGATTACTCCGACGGAAGTCAAACATGGCGCTCTGAGCCGTCTATTGCACGAGGTGTGCATGTTGCTCATGAAATGAATAAACAGTACGTGACGATGAAGTGGAATGAAGCTTGGCAAGGACACGTTGACGGTGAAACACACAAAACACCATTTAATCTGGAGCAAATGCCGGTCAGCTTCACGACTTATGACCTAGATTTCGTCCGCCGCAAACACCTTGGTTTTTGATATGAAAGATGTACGTCACTCTATTATGAGCCAATGCTGGTCTGTTGATGATGACCCTGCGGCTCAAGCCTTCGACGGTTGGGAATATGTTCTCAAATCTGTTCGCGTGGCTTCTCAGTGCCGCATCGATTGTGACGCTTCTACTGCTAATGCTTTTCCTGGCGATCACTACCGCATTTTGGCTGGCCTCATCTATAACCTTGATCGTTCTAATGGGCCACTGAGCCTTATTGATATCGGTACAAGCTGCGGTCTGTCCGCTCGCACGATGCTGGATTATTCACCTGATGAAGATAAGGTCGAGACTTTTGATGTTGCAAATTGGTTGGACAATCCAACCACTTACTTAACTCAAAAAGACTTCGAGACACGTCTTACTCAACACATACAGGATTTGAAAGAAACCGAAGTGTTTAGCCGTTACGCAAAGATGCTTTGCGAAGCAGACTTCATCATGTGTGACGGACCTAAAGACGGTGAGTTTGAGATGAAATTTTATACTCTTTTATCTACCCTAGACTTACCCAAGAAGCCGCGTTGGCTTTTGCTTGACGATATCCGTTTCCCTAGCGAAATGGTCTCATGGCGGATGATTGATTCACCAAAAATTGATCTGACGTCTTTTGGTCACTTCAGTGGAACCGGTCTTGTCAACATTTCTGAAGGATTGAAATTTGGCTGATGCCTTTTTACTCAGCTTTCACTGCCAGTGGTTATTTGATAAATAACCTTCAAGAGCTTCTAGATCAAAAGAGTCTTTCCTCTTTCGCTCTAAGCAAGCTTGCTTCGTTGTCACCGACAACCACGCGCAAAATTTGCACAGACGCTCAGTACATACCCTCCCCTGAAGTTCTTGAAAAGATATGCCTTAGTCTTGAGGTATCTCCTGGCGACGTTTTAAGAATAAAGAGTACAATGGAATTATCTTGTGCAGTAGGTTCTGGTGTTCTCACAGGCTGATTACGCTTTAGCTGCTCGTCTGCTCGGCCTGCCCATGCCGACAACTCCCGCAGAACAAGCAGCTGCTGCTCCTATGACTGCTCGTGTTCTGCGTGACTTCATGCAGATGAGACCCCCGAGTGCAAATGGAGAAACTGATGGAATGTATACAGGGGCTACGAGATCTTTAAACAGCTACCCCGACACTGAGTATCCGATGGTCAAGGCTAAATTAGCCTCTCGGTTACGCACTGAAGTCGAAGAGCCATCTGAAGATCAGTATCTGATGGAGCTTTTACAACAACTCGTGGGCAACCCTGAGCTTGTGCAGGAGATGCTGATGCTTCTTGATGCCTTAGATTCAGCTGAGCAAAGCCATATGGATGAGCTGTCGTCCCAGCGTCCGCCTGACTTTGACATGCCTAATGAGGGCACTAACTATTCGATGCTGAACGCTCCTGCTTCGAACACCATTCCGCCTTCTGTCCAGTTTCAACAACTGAGCTGATGAACGCACGCGAACAACAACTTCAAGAAAACGATGTAAAAAAGGACGCACCGGAGACAAACCCGGTGGATTTTATGCATCGTTATTTAGCTTCTAACTTCCCACAAACTGCTTCGATGCCTTCTAAAGAACAGAAGGAATCTCAGCTTCCGATGAATAACAGCGATAATATCCTAAAATCAATGAAGAAACCTCTCAGCGGAACTTCTTTCGATAATCCTGCTGGGGGTTAAAAATGAGCCGAGCTACGAACGTATCTACCATGTTGCAAAACATTTTACCTGGCGGTGTAGCAGCAGCAACTAAGGTTGCCTCTCCCATGGTGAGAATGCCTGTTGCTTTGCCAGCTGCTGCGGGTGGCGGGGCTGGACCGACATTGGGCGCAATCCAAAGTTCACTGCTTGGAAGTGCTGGCGCTGCTGCTGCTCCAGAACTTCTTAAATTACTTTTAGGACAAGGCGGCGCACTGAGATCGCCTGCTGGAACGCAAACGACTGGAACGTCGGGTAAATTTACAATCACCGCACAAGACGTCTTAGCTCTTGAGCAGTTTGCAGACCGAATTAATTTCAGACGTCGTTTTACAGGGGAGGCACCTATAGATGTAAACCAAATCCTCAATGATACTGCTGCACGTCTGAACGAACAGCTGAATCAATCTTCACGTAGGAAAATGGAGGAGATGCGGGTACAAGGAGAAGTCGCTGCTCTCCCTAATTTGATGACTTCAATCGGTCAAATCGGCACTGCTCAAAGTCAACTAGCTCAAGCAGGTTTGAGTAAAGTATTAGAAAGTGCTTTACCTGCCTCTTACCTAGGCAATCTGGGTGCTGTTCGCACAATTACTAAGTAATCATGACTGGAGATCTCTCAAAATTTGCCCCGTCTCTTAGCCAAAGATACGGTGTCGACCTGAACGTGGCTCAGGGAGGTCTCCCTTCGGTCAATGCACCTTTAACAGACGACCAAGTAATCGATAAAATCGGGCTAGAAAATATGCCTGAATTTCTTAGAAACTTAATCGAGAGGCGAAGAGAACTCGAAAAACAGAATAAATCGAATCAACAGCGTATCTTAGGTGGTGGTCCTTTAGTACCCATTCAGGGATCACAGCAACCGCAAGCGCAAAAAAGCACCGAGAAAAGGCAAGAAGTAAAAAAACTCGAAGATTTTAAACCTGAGCGAGATCAGACGCCTGCTACATCTGTTCAAGGCGATGCACTTGATATCAATAGAAGGAATCAAGAGCTTGTCGCTCAAATTATTCAACAGAATCCTGAGCTTTTAAACACGATCCTTCAGTCTCGTAAAGCTGAGGCAAGAGTCGTTGGTGAAGAAGCTCGGAAACGAGATGTGATTGGTGAGTGGGGCGCGATTACTCGTGCTGAAATCGCAAGAGACCAAGCTTTGGCTCAGTCTCTGCTTGCCACAAACGTCCTGGCACATACACCTAACATGGGTGTAATTCAGGCGCTTAATGCAACAGCTCCTTCTGTCGTGGGAGCTTACAAAATGGGGAGCTCAGTGCTTAAGTAATTATGGCAATTGGAACTATTTTAGGCGCAGTCGGCACTGGTTTAAGCGTCGTAAGGGGTGTACAAAACCTCTTTGGCGGCGGAAGTAGTCGTAGTAGCTCAAGCTCAGGATCGTCTGGTGCTCCGCCTATAGATTATTTCTCAAAGTACGGAGCAATGGCTGCTGCAGCCAACAGCCCGATTACTTTAGCTGGAATGCGATATGGCACGACTCTTCAAGGATTAGCTGGAGCGCAGGGTCTTTTAGGATCGACATTATCCACCGGGTCTGCTACCGCGCTTCGTGATGCTGCTGAGCGTGGGCAAATTGCTACCCAAGGCCAGGCAGGTGAAGCCTTGGGCATGATTGGCAAAGGGCTGGATCTGCAAAAAAATCTTGGCGATGCTCGTTTAAGTGTTGCTTTACTCGATCCTCAATTTATGTCTCAAGCAGCTACCGCTGCTCGTGATGGTGATAACAGCTTGGCTAAGAGCTTAGGTGAAACAAACCTTGGGATTAAAGCCTTACAAGAATCAGCTAAAACAAATATTGCACAACAGTACGCAAGAGACTTGGGTGCAATGGCCCAGACTCGAGCTACTGGCGCAGCCAATCTTGCATTAGGAGCTCAGCGAATTGCTGGTGACCTGGCGAAATACGATGCCTCAATTGTGGGCGGGCTGACGCTCAACAAGGCTAAAACAGAAAGCGACATCGCTCGAATCCGCGCAAACGTTGGCGCTACAAAAGACCTGCGTCAAAATGCTATGAACATAGCTATGGCCGGTCAGCGATTCTTCGGATGATCCAAACACAAGCTGTAGAAACAGACACTGTCGGTGCTTGGTTATCTACTCTAGGCAAGACCGAAAAAGACTCTTTCTTGCACTATGTCAAGAACAGCACTAGCGAAATTGAGTCGTATTTATTTGCTCGTTTTTTGCGTCCTAGTTATAGCGGCTCAATTGCCGACTTATCCGCCTGGGTGCAAGAGAAATATCCCAAACAAGACTTACGTAAAGTCTTGTTGATTGAAATCGACAGTCTGAAGATGGATATTGATAACGTTAGGCAGATGACACTCACTGGGATGTGTGATCACGCCACAGCAGCAACCAAGATCAGCGTGCTACAAAAGGAACTGCGATCGCATATTCAGGCGGTCAGACAACTTACGGATGGTCTTGATCGCCGTGGTCTTTTACTCGCTGGTGCGGATCGTTGTCTTCGTGAACTCATGAATAGTTTCGAGGACTCACCCACAATGGCTTCTCTTTTAGATGAAGCTGCCCTTGTCGTCTGGTCAACCATCGAACGAGAAGAAAAATCGTGACGGATCGTGAAAGACTTATCCAGTACATAGAAGATACTGAATATGACCGTGAGGTATTACCTCATTACGGTTTGATCCCTGATTGGGGTATCCGATATAAGGAACTCAGGGATCTTACTTGTGCTTTTTTAAACAGCCTCGAGAAGAGCCAGAATGTTGACGAGGGGGCACTTGAAGATACCCATAAAGGAGTCGTTCACACCGAGAGCTAGCTCGAGTGTGTCATCTTCCTCGATGTATTCTCCACCAAAAGGAAGAATACAAGCGGGCTGAGTGGATACAGGCTGACCCGTGCAGTCAGTCCACCAAATAAGGTGATCGGCACAAGATCCACTAAAAAGAGCTTCGGTGCATTGCCTGGTAATTTTTGTCAGACCTTTATCAAGGGTGTACGCCCCGCAGTGGTAAAGCAAGAAATTACGCTGTGCCACTGTGTCGAAGCACATGTACTTCCAATGAAAGAACACAAGCCATTCATCACCGATGTCAATCGGAGCAGTTGAATTGAAAGTAGGAGACTCTCCTACTACTTTTTTCAAACAGCTCGAGTCAATCGTTTTATCAGACTGACCGGGAGTCTTAATAACAAGAGGAAGGGTCGAGTAAAGAAGCCGCAGGTGACCATCATCGGTGAAGAAACACCAGTTTTTCTCGGGCTTACCAGCAGTCAAATTTTGACCTGCCGGGGGGTAAACACAGTCGACTACTTCCCCGTATTCATCAAGACGACCCACACAAACTTTGGGTTGATTAACAAGTTTGTGAGATGACTTATTCCATTTCGTTGCGTAAGAACTCGTGATGAACTGCATATACAGAGCATCGTCTGGCGCTTTGAATAAGCGCGAGTCTTCGTAACTAAGACGATGTGGAGTGCTTCGAATCTTACGAGCACCTAGCACAGTGTCGTAAGACGAAAGTTCACCTACATAAATTTCTGTAGGCGTGTTGTTGTAGTAGTAATAGTTTTGATCTGGATGAAATATAAAAGGTTGAGGTTGACTGCGAAATGAGACAAGCCTGTGCCCGTCTTTCATTGTCAAGCAAGGACTGAAATTTGCAATCGCTCCCTCAGGAAGACCCCAACGAATTCTTGTGAACTCACCTCCGATATCTTCCGCTTGCTGATAAACGGTAGGGTATCCATTTTTAGGACGGATGTTGACTGGGTGCTCTAAATAACTTAGAGCGGTTGTGTGGCGGATATGTTGAAGCGTCACTTGAGCACCTCCATAGCTTTGTCAAAGCCTTCAGCCACTTTGTCCCAGCGGTAAGAAGGATTTTTTGTAACCTCTAAGCACTTGTCTGCTACCTCTTTTCGATATTCTTCGTTTTCGTAAAGAGTATTCAAAAGCTCAGCAGCGTGTTTGAAGTCAACTAAGCCACGTTCAACACCCAAATCTTTATCAGTGATCCAGGCTCCCACGTTTATAAGTTCTGCACTGTTTTTCCAAATGTCAGCCGAAGACGTGTGGTTGGGAACGATCTGAGCTTTGCGTGTTTGAGCGTGCTCAAAAGGAACCAAGCCCCAGCCTTCGCCGTCTGCAGTGTTGATACCTACATCGGCAGCGTTATACATAAGGTTTAGGTTCTCATCTGGCGGAGCGTTTAGGTAGTTCATATTTGGCGTAATAGCCAGTTTTGCTGTCGGGTCTTGGCCTCGGCGTTTCATTTCGGTTTCAAACAATTCTTTGACTGCCCAACCGAGATCTTTTGCTCCCATATTCAAGTACAACATCACATCATCTTTATCCACAGCAAATTCACAGAACGCTTTGATTGTCACATCAATCCGCTTGCGAGGCTGATTGCGATTGCCATTGAAAACAATAAATTTATCTTTAGGAAGACCAAGACGACTTCTGGCCTCGTCTCTGTCCATTTCGAAAAACTTACCTTCATCTAGGCCGTGAGGGATTACACCGAGACGATGCGGTTTAATCCCGTGCGCCATAAGACGCTGAGCTTGTTCGATTGTAAAAGTTATAGCGAAATCAAAATCAGCAATGTACCTCACCATTGAAAGCGGATACCATTCTGAGTCAGTTGGAAAATATGCAATAAATTTAAATTTAAGTTTGTCTCTTAGGAGATGAATTCTTTCCCAAACTTGATTTACGATCCAGATATCATTCAGACAAATAAAGAAGTCGGGACGCTCAGCTTCAACGACTGCTTGAATACGACCAATGCCAAAGCGATCTTGCGGGTTTTGCGCTGTGGCCGGATAAATTTTAACAGGGTATGGATGAGGGTCCCCTGTGTAGTTCATGCCAAATACGACTACTTCATGCTCTTTATGCAGATGCTCAAGAATGCTATGAGTGACACGACCAAAACCTGTATTAGAGACGGCATCTCCGTACCAAAGAATCTTTGCCATACCCGTTTAGAATTTCAGTATCAGTATACAAACACTCATAGATAATGCCTAGCAGAGAAACTTTTGCTTACCGACGCAACTTAAAGCTCCGAGCTCAAAAAGCTGTTGAAACAGAAGACACTGCTATAGATAATGTTTTTACAAGAGCTCAAGATGACTTCTTGACATTCTGTACGCTTCTTGACAAGCCACCAGCTAGACACATGCTCGAGTGGCATCGTGAACTTATAACTGGAGACAGTAATAAATATCTTCTGGATATTGCTGGGCCAAACCTGGATATTTTGAGTCCTCGCGGTTCGGCAAAAAGCACTGTTCTAAATTTGTTCACAGCTTGGGTGATCGGCAGACACACTCAGGCGGGCAGACCTTTACAGATTATCTACTGCTCATACAACATTGCCACAGCTATCCCTAAAAGCCGAATCATCAAACAAATTATTGATGCATCTACTTTCAAAAAGATATTTCCTAGGGTCAAGCTCAAAGCAGGTATGCAGAGTGATATTGGTTGGTCGGTTGACTTTGATTACGCAGGTATCGACAGGATTGGTGATGAAGAATTTACTCTTCGTGCTGCTGGTCTTAGAGGTTCAATTACGTCTAAACGGGCTCACCTTGTGATCGTGGATGACCCGATCAAATCAAGTTCTGATATCAAAAATCCTGCGGTGCGAGAGGAGATGAACAATAACTGGTCTTCAGTTATCGCACCGATTGTGTTCGAAGGAGGTCGTTCCATTTGTCTGGGCACTCGATTCCATCCTCTTGACATCCATAAAACTATGTTTGTCCCCCAGAAAGGCTGGAAACAGGTCGCACAGGAAGCTCTGACTTACAACAAAGAGGGAGAGCCGATGAGTTATTGGCCTGAGCAGTGGTCTGTGGAGTATTTACAGGGACAAAAGGAGTTAGACCCGGTTGCTTTCGCTTACCAATACCAGCAACAACCAGTTATGACATCAGATCTGGTCTTATCTCCAGATTTGATCGTCAAAGGCACAGTTGAGACAGAATTTGATTCGTTAGCAGTAGGGATTGATCTTTCGGCGAGTAAAAATGAGACTTCGGATTACACAGCATTTGTTTTAGGCGGACGTTTAAAAGATAAGTACTACGTAATCGACGCTCACCAAGTCAGATCGATTGGAAATCTCGAAAAAATCGACTTACTTTGTGACATGCTCGTCGAGTGGGGGATCCTAGAGCTACAGAATGACACCTACTTTCCTACTTACTCCACAGTGACACTGGTTGTTGAGGCTGTTGCTTATCAAGCTTCTCTAGCTGCTGATTTGAGAAGAGTTCTTCTGCAGGAAAGAGGGTTGTCTAACCTCCATGTTCACGAAGTTAAAGGTTTTAGAGGCGACAAAGTAGCCCGTTTCAGAGGCACGCTTGGTCTTCTAGAAAACAAAAAAGTTATCTTTAACAAGTACAGAAAGTTTGATGCGCTTGTGGACCAGCTCATTAACGTAGGAGCGACTTCACACGATGATTTACTCGACGCTTACACCTGGCTCATGACGTTTCTTCAACGACGCGGTAACTTTTCTATTGAGTACTGATGAAATCAATTTACATCACGATCACCGCGCACAGTCCGCTTTCAAGAATCGAAACCACTCTGAAAGTTCTAAAAGGTTATGAGAGCCTGGAGCTTGACAAGCAGATTGAGATCGTTATTGATCACAACAGCCGTCATGATCTAGACGAATTTTCCATGATCGTCGCTTCTCACACGAAGCTTGGTAGGGTCGCTTTTGCGGTTGCAGGGCCAGAATACAGAGGGTTTGACCTTTGTTGGGCGCATAAACCCACGCTGATTAAACGTATTAGAGAGAAGACTCAT
>MDTG01146330.1_pt1 | contig 25158 bp, 15 predicted proteins | sample 811421 | NCBI WGS metagenome assembly MDTG01 (sample SAMN05326645, study PRJNA326480) | marine metagenome | isolation source: seawater | place: Pacific Ocean: South East | collected 2011 | reverse complement strand
TCTTCCATGCACGGCCACCAAATATTGAAGATGCTAAATTACGTAAACTAGTCATTTCATCAGCACAATCTTCAACCCATTTTGTCCATTCCTCATCATTGGGTTCAATGAAAAAAGAAGGTTTTGAAGCACTAGCCGAATTGGCATATTGATACAGTCTTCTTGGCTCAGGGTCAGGAAAACGATTTGTTTGAATTGAAGTAATCGTTGTCATACCTTGAATCATTCTTGAATACGTGTCACCACTAGACGAAATTGCATCGCGATTGATACCCGGGGACTTTCTCTCTTGCTCGACTTGGCTTTCCCAAATCTCAGGTTCATCGTCTGGTAACAAAAAAGCAATTCCATCCCACTTCCCAGCGGTTCTACGCAGAGTATCGGTCAGAACAACATGCGGAATATACGGCCACAATCTGATGGTCCCGCCCAAAGGGTCATCCCATTCAATTGGAGTCCAACCAAGGACTGATCCTAGAGTCATTCTTTGTCCTCAATTGTCTTGGCTTGCAAGCCATTCTTCGAGTTGATCAACGTTCCAGCCTTGATCGAAGTAACTTTGGATTGTTGCTTCATCCCAAAACGGGAACTTCTCCTTTGCAATATCCATTGGGCTCTTTGATGCCGCTGGAGGGCCGCGCTTTGCCCCCGGTGGGCCTCTACGTTCACCTGGACGAGTCGCAGGAGGACCCTGACTCCTCATTGGAGTTACAGCCTGACCTGCTGGGAGGAAATCTTCTTCCTCAATATATTCAATCTCCTCATCCTCCACACCTTTATTCAATACCAACAAAACTACGACGACAGCAATAACCAATAGAATAACAACTGCTGCGATTCCTATAATCAGAACCATGTCTCCTCCTTGTTCTGCTTCAGAATATTTGGCTACGTTGAACGGATCGACACTGGCAATTTCCTCGCCATCCATGTCCAAAACGACATAACGGACATTGTTCGCAGGGTTCGGGAATTGATCCATTGAAATTCTCCAGCGTGTATCTTCGCCAGGTTGTACGGGTTCCTCCGGGTACGTGTAAGTCACTGGTGAATTAGGTTGATCACCGATCCAGGTGACAATTTGTATCTCAAGTACGCCTTCTTTATTTCCGTTATTGACAAAATCAATGAGGAGGTCGAAATCACTCTCTGCCATCGGTTTATCTACTGACAAATCAACACGAGTGATGTCGAACTTTGCGGACTCATAATCCAAATTATATGTCCCTTCTCCGCTGTAAATTGAGTCGCCAAATGAACCTGCACCACTAATGGCTTGACCCGAGGAATCATAACCAGTCAACCAGAACTTGACAATAATATTCTCCATTTCAGAAGGTATTGGTTGAGTATTGTTCCACAAATTGACACATGTTGATGTGGCCCGAATATCACCTTGAGAACCAGGTGGAATGTACATCGGTGCACTTTCCCATCCAGTCCAATCCGATCCCTCAAAAGCAGTGAGATATTCTGTCCAATTGGATTCATAATTATTCATTGAAGGATTCACCTCAAAGAACATCCAATTCAAATTAACAGATTCAGTATCCATACCCTGCTTTTCATTGATGAACACTTCAGCATCTAAACAATTCATCTCAGAAGAGGATATGCTACCCTCGAGGGTGTCTCCAGTAATTGAATTGGAAAGTTCCCAAGAACCAAAGACTAGGGATGGTGGTGAAGCATCTACTTTTACTATGAAAGTACGATCCGATGCGGGTGTATTATCAACAGCCCCTTGGGGAAGTCCCAACAATTCCATAGTATACGTATACTCATTTGTTGCGTATGCTGCTGGAGTTACAATGTTGAAAGAACCATTCTCGAAAATGTATTCCTCAACTGTGGTTATTGCAGGCGAGTATCCACTGGTTGGCAATCCTCCTGGGTACAATGGTGTACGAGTTAATCGCAAGGTTAATTCCAACTCTGGTTTGACAAATACCAAATCATTAACTCCTGAACTGAAAACATATCGCCCATCGATAACTAAGATGTCACCTTGATAGACGAAACCGCCGTCTTGTGAACCGACTCCTACAGTTGGGAAACCAGATGTGTCCTCAACTGTGAAAGACATTGTGTCCAGTTCGATACCACTTGCATAGGACCACCGCTGAGGGTTTCTCGATGCGCTGATGAATACTTCGTTGTTGTTCGGATCTTTGTCCTTAATAGCAATGTCAGGAGTGATGACACCACCTACATATGCCAGTGGAATAGACCATGCCATACGAATTGGAATATCTAATGTAAACCGCTGCTCAAATGGAGAGAATAGTGTCTCGCCGTTCCTAGTCAGCATTGTTGGTTTCAATCCAACATTCTCGTAGTCATCAATAATTTCCAACCAATTACTATCAGTCCAAGCAGTGTCATTTTGCGGGGAATAATGAATTACAATAGAACCATCAGGATCATAGAAATTGGAACTAGGCGAGGATATTGATGGATTCATAGTTACGCGAATTGTCTCTACGTCCCTCCATCCATTGTCATCCTTGCCATCAACAAGTAAATGGTAAACGTTTCCAGCATATACGGAACGATTATTTTCGTTAAGCATGGCTCCAGAAGAATCTGAAATTCGGAAGGCTTCGATTGAAGGAACTCGTGATTCCATTGCAATGTAAGTCACTAAGTCTTGATTCACACCAAATGAGCCGCCGTCAATCGGATTGCCTCCAATATCACTACCCGATACGAATACGCTGACCATCTGAGGCGGATCAATACCACTGTTTGCATAATCACTGATACAACCACATGGATGGTCAATTGTATAGTATGATGTATCGGCTGCAGTTTCCCTAACTAGTGCAATACTTTCGTATTCATTGAGTTGCGGGATACGATCTAATTCACCCTCATCGGGAGCAGTGTATGAAGGGGAACCAGGACACAGACCATCTAAACCGCAATCATCTTCTGCTTCAACCCAATAATTGAATGTCAGAAATTCTGGAGCAAGCGGCAAATCTTGAGCTGCTATTCTGAACACCTGATTGTTACTAGCACGGACCCAAGTGTCATCGTCGAGATCTCTCCAGTCGCCCTGCTGACTGTACACTGAAATGTTCATCAAATGTGGAGCAAAAGGATCCAATGTAATTGAGAAACGTATCGCACAATCACTATCTGGATTGTATTCTGCTGGCGGGCATATTGTATCTCCGTCAGTGTAATTTTCCATGAGTAGGCGATATTGTTCGTTACCTGCCTCAGTTACAGGCAATCCAGGCTGCCAAGAATAATCACCATCGATTGTGGCAGCAGTAGAATCAACAAACAACCACTCTTCGAATTGTAAATTAGACTGGTTTCTCTTTTGCAATAAAACTTGGTAACTACTTGGATTTGGTGCAATCGGCAAATCTTCATACCGAATGTTGAAATCAAGAGTGATTGTGTTGCTAGAATAGGCATTATTGAGATCTATTTGTTCAACTCCTCCCTGATTGTATAGGTGGAAATCTGTAATTCCTGCATCGTTTTCAACTGCATTCCCTCCGTTTGGTGGTTGAATTAGAATACCTGCAGGCAATCCATTCACTCCTGAGGCTGATAGAGTTGCTGCATATATCCTGACACTGGGTGTGTCATCCCAATCCGCATTAACCGTGAAACGCCAGTTTAGTTGAACGGTTGTCGAACCTGCCAAAGTACTGGAAATAGACTGCATAGACCTGAAATTGATCTTGTCATCATCATCATATTCCTCCCAGAAACTACCATTCATTTGATCCCAACGTAATTCCATATTACCATTTGAGGTCTCAAACAGAAGGCTTGCGCCTCCAAGAGATTCACCTGTAGAAGACGATACATCGTGAGTAGTTATAATTTCAATAACGTCCCCATTTGGATACATTCCAGTAATTCCGTTTGCATCTAAAGTAGAGTCATAACCAGGTGTCGTGGATATTGATAGTGAATTAAGGTTGACTGCACCGCCAGAACCTCCAACAATAGTCATAGGCACTACTACACTCTGAAGTTCTGGTCCTGCTTGCATACCTAGAGCTACTCCCTGATTAAGTTCTCGAGCGATGTTATGTGATGGTCCAAGTGCTGTTTCCCAAGTGTAAATAATTTCCAAATCACGGAAAGTTATGGTTGAGCCACCAGTGGCTGTTGCAGAATCGACACTCAATCGGAAGAGGCACCAAGAATTGCCATACTCATCAATCCATGCAGTTGGGACTAATGGATTATCAAGTAGGGTCTGGAGATCATCCTGAATAGAAACCAAAGGACTGAACGGAGTTGGTGGTGCGTTTACTCCCTCTTGTATTTCACCAATACTTACTTCTTCAGAGCCGCTAATAATTGATAAATCAAAGGTGTCAAGATTGTTGTTCTCGTAACCGATGTGTGCGTAAGATACACTTGCATCTCTTGGTAACAAGAATGGTGCACCCTCTCCATGTTGGTTGACATCAACTGCAATAGTGCGGTGTGTATCTCCTTCATTGATTCCATTGACTACTCCCGAACGGAACATGTCTTGGCGACCAAATCGACCAAATGCTTCATCTGTAACTCCCCACTCAATGTCACCATCTCCTGCTACATCCAGAGTTATTCCTCTGGAATGGTGGGCAAACTTCAGTTCTGCATAGAATTCGGTAACCTCACAGAATGACGTGTAATTCGCCCCTACTGCAAAAGAATAGGTTGGTTCAACATCAATCCACTGATTATTATTCATCGAAACCATTGAGTCTTCTTCATTCATACTCATTCCAAAGAGGATATCTGGGCCGCCGCAATTGTCAGTCACCATAGGTTTCACTGCAACAATTGGCATAGACAAATCATAGCGCTCAACAGGGAGAGCTCCTGGGAAACTTGTGTCAATCCTTGCTGGTGTAATGAAGACCTGTGAACCACCAGTCATATCTGAATACCATTTACTGCCATCATACATTCCTCCTTCAAAGAAGAATCCATTGGTACTATTGAATGAGGTGCCAATCATAGTGCCCAAATGGAACGCATTGAGAACCGGTGACGCAAGACGCGCTGCTCCAGAACCATATGTAAATTTAAAATCGATCAGTGGATATGTGCTTGCATCAATGTCCCACAACTCGATAGTACTTCCTTGAAGATTGCTCATTGAATTTCCATTACGATCCACTACAACGTTCCCATTGCTTGCATCTAGAATATCTACGCCAAAGTCTGCTGAAGCAGATTTCTCCAAATCTAAGTGCAACAATCCATAGCCATCAGGGAATCCTTGCTGACCAGATGCCTGTGGCGCAAATGAACGCATTGTGACTGAGCCTTGTGCAGGCAACGGGTCACCCACACGTACTCCATCAATATACCAACCAGCATTCATCATTTCAAAGGGTGCGGCGCCATTCAAATCATTAACTTCCATTATGAAATTGAGTTTTACATAGCGACCTGCATGTGCGGAAAGGTCGAGTTTGATTTCGGACCAACCCTGAGGGCTATTGGAAGCAGTCGTTCCATTCCCACCAAGAACATAATCTCCAGTCTGAGGACCATTTGAACCAAGATAATCACACTGACTAGTTGGTACTTGATTTGTGCTGGATCCCAGTTGATACAATCCATCTCCTGATGACAACCCTGTAGTTGCCTGTACATCGAAGGGTGAGAATCTTGCATTATTCCAATCTGCATTGTTTGTTGAGTTTTGTACCGCAACATATGCGCAATCATCGTAATAGTACTGATTAGTCCCTACTGCTCGATAAACTAGAGAGTGAAAACTTCTGAAAGACATATCTGACTTGCCGGGGTGAACAAAGAAAGAAGCGCTAGTCAGCACGAGATTATACTCTCCTGAGTTTAGGTCCATTGTGTAATCTACTCCTTCAAAATCAGTACCCCAACACCACTCGCCAATTTCGCAGCCATATGGCAACTGGTTGTTTTCATCAGAGCCAAGCTGCCAATTAGTTACTTGAGGAGGGACTCCCTGATCAGCGCCTGCAGTCCATCCCTCTTGTGTACCCTCAAAATCAGCATTGTAACCCATACTGGTTAATTTGAGATACGTCTCCTCGTAAGTAAAATCACTAGTGGCAGAATATTGTGTCATTGCTCCATTGTAGATTGGATTCCAAATCTCTCCACCAGGGACTATTGACGAATCAATCGTTTGGACATTGTTGTGAGTTGCGTAACTCGTGCCAATAATTAGGCCTGCAGAATCAACCGTCTCACCAGTTGGAAGGCTAATCCCTGCAGTCAGGTCATCACCCCAAGTTCCTTGGTTTCTAAGTTCAACATCAACGTCATTGTTTCCATTTGCAAACGTGCTAATTGTTGCTGCATGTACAAGTGTTGTTGAGAACAACATCAGACCAATCATTGACAATGATAACATTCGAGTTCGAGTAGCCATTCAAATCACATCCAATATGAACCACGTAGTGGTTCTACTCATGCCAAACGGAAACCGCATATAACACCGATGCTACCTTGGTTGTCTTGGAAAATCTGTTCTGTTGCTATTCCAGGTTACGGAATCGTAGCGAGGAGAGGCTCTCTGCGACTAAATTTTCCAACCCACCGAGTCGTGATTCATGATCTCGAAGGCGAGTCAGATTAGCCACAGTACTGGGTTTATCTGGACCCAATGCATCACACATTTCCGGCCCTGAAGAAATGTCAAATGTGCCAATCTTTCTTGCTTCATCGATTATTTCTTGTTTATCTAGACCAAGTAGAGGTCTCAACATTCGATACCTACTAGCTTCCTCGATTGCGCCAAGATTTCCTAGCGTCTGGCTACTTACTTGGCCCATGTTCTCACCAGTCAGTATTGCTTTTGCCCCCATTTCATCTGCAAAGTAATTGGCAATTCCATTGAATAATCTCTTCATGTGAACAAAGTAATCTCTGTGGGTGTCTTTCTCAGTTAATTTTGCCAATATATGGCCTACTGTAACAACTCTCAACTTACTATCAATCAATTCACCATTATCCAATGTCGATTGAAGATGCCTCATACTAGAAGCGGTTTTGTCCTCTGCTTCCGAACCTGTAATTGGTTCTTGGGAACAATGCACAGGAACTATTTGCCATCCTGCGCGCACCATTCTTGCAACTGCAACGGGAGAATCAATACCTCCAGATACTAAAGCGATGCACAATTGGTTCTCGCCCATGGAAATGACGGGGGGCACTCACCCTGATAATCCGTAGGGTAGAGGCAAAGGCAAGTGACACCCTCAAGAAGGGTCGCCCCCACGGGAGATACAGGGATACACATGAATGAACCTTATTCAGTTGAACCAGTCACCAAAATCGATGAAGTTTTTCCCCAAGATACGAATGCATATAATACACTCTTTGGAGGTCGATTGATGAGTATAATGGATACTGCTGCAGGCATGGTGGCAAGTAAATTTGCGCATCGCGAATTTGTTACGGTTTCTGTAGATGCACTAAAATTTCGGAGGCCTGCGTACCAAGGAGATTTGATTGAAACTACTGCAAGAGTTGTGCATACAAGCACACATACCGCCGGAGTGCATGTCATTGCTCAAAGGTTGAACAGAAGTGAATGGGTGACCGAAGAAATCTGCTCGGGATTCTTTTTCATGGTTGCAATCGATTCTCAAATGAGGCCAATCCCAATTCCACAATTCACGCCTAAGACAACGGAAGAAGAGCAAATGTGGAACAAAGCGCAGGCCGCAAGAGATGCAATGAAAAATGCAGACCAGTGATTGCCATGCCGGTACTCAATGTTGCCTTCGTTGGAAGTGAGGAATTTGCAAAGAAAATTGCAAAAAAGGGCGATGTCCGAGATATTGAATCCTATGTCTACAAGGAAACTGGAAGCAATGGTGTCCGCATTCTTTCCTTACTGCGCCCATTGAGGCACCCTGAAAGAATCCGTCCTCTACTTAGTGTACTTAATGTCGCAAAAATAGGGATGGTTGAAATCACTACTGTTGATGCTGCATTAGGAGAAGTCTTGGTTGCTTTTGGTGCAGCTCGAATCACTGTAGGCCACGCAATCATAAACCCAACAGATGGTAATTGGGTTGATCCAAATCAAGTGAAGATGATTTTATCACAAGCAGGTTTGGAAAAATGGCAATTGCACGAGACTATGCCAGATGAGCATTCTTTGAGGGAATCGTTACTCTCAGAAATTGATTCTAGTGGTGAAAATGAGGCACTTGTAATTCCCATTGATCAGCACTTCAATGTAAAGGGCGTTGGCTTAGTGGCGATTGGTTATGTACAGTCTGGAAAAATCCTCAAACACGATGAAGTTACCATACTTCCTGCGAATGAAAAGGGAATTGCACGAAGTTTGCAAGTCATGGATGATGATGTCGGAGAGAGTGTTCAGGGGGACCGTGTTGGAGTTGCACTTCGAAACCTTCGAGAAGAAGCACTGCATCGAGGATGCATACTGACTCATGTCGACAGTGAAGCAATGATTAGACATGATAAATCATTAATTTCAATTGAAAAGGCACCATTTCAGAAACGAGATTTGGCAATTGGAAGTGTAATTCATGCTGCTGTTGATTTACAATTTATTGTAGGTAGAATTGTTTCAATTGATGGTCCAAAATTGACTGTAGAATGGGAACAACCGCTTTGGATACGAACAAAAGGAGAGTGTCCAGTAATAATTGCTCAACTAGATGCTGGTAATATGAGAATTATGGGCTCAGTACAGCATATTGAAAAGGTCGTGAACTGATTTCGGAGTCTAGAAAAAACTGCACAATTCTATTTGAACACATCCTAAACTCCGGTAAACTGTATAAGGGCCAAGCATCGCTCGCGCTCCGGGATGCATAAACAGGAAGGACCCTTTGGGGTTCAGCCTGAACAGCGTGGAGAAGAACTCCTCGCATCGTTCAGGCTGGCCGGAGTAGGCGGAGGCATAAAGGGCGTATTGAATGAAAAATCGTTCCTATTGGAAAGGCGCGATGGTCGTGGACTCAGAGTGGATATTGAATCAATACATCGAGTCAGGCATCACCATGTTCCAGTTACACCACCTGGCCTTACATGGATTGGTTTCATCACACTAATATTGGGTGCAAGAGTTCTAACCGGAACTGCTCAATTATACGCGTTAGGGATTGGTGCTGCGATAATTTTTGGATGGCTTTTAGGTCGCAAACCAACACTTTGTATCGATACAAAGGAAGGTGATAGGCACATTCTACATGGCCCAGATAGCTTGTTGTTGAGAACTCAAATGATGGTCAACAGATTATGTGAAGGGAAAACCTTGGATGAAGCAAGGGAAGGTTTGGAAGAAATTCAACAATACTCAAATTATCCAACAATTTCTCCTTTAGAAGCATTGAAAATAGAATCAAATGCGATTCAAGAGAATCATACTGATGCCATAGCAATACTGCCCGAAGAGGAAAAATTCGATGAGGCAGATCTAGAACAGGCTCTGAAGGCAATGTATCATGGGAATTCAGGAAACATACCTGATCCCATTCCCAATAGACAAACGACAATAGAGGCTGATGTCGCTACAGAAGCATTTGTTTCAGATAGTCATGCAGACAATGCTGGTCGAGGTTTACTTGAAAGAGCAAGGAACTCCTTGCATGAAACCAAAGAAGAAAAAATTGATTTGAAGCCCAAAGAAAACTTGGAAAGTTGGTCCCAGCCATGGGAAAAAGGTGGAGAAACAAATGCAAATATTTTCGGACAGGAATCCAATGCATTTGGCGGTGAAACCTCCGCTTATTCACGTGCATGGGGTCGCGACGAACCCAACTGGTATTGTGAGAAGCAGAATGGTGGAACACGCATACAATCAGCTGTATCTGAGGCTAAATCAGAAGGTGATATGTTCTTTTCAGGATCTATGTTTGACGAGAATCCTACGCAAACTACAGACACAGGAATATTTGGGAATATATTTGACTCGCCGAATTCATTCCAGAAGGAGTCTGAACCAATTGTCCAAGCGAATCAGCAACCATGGTCTGGTCAGGCCATCCATAATGCAATGAATCAGCCAACAACTAATGCCCTAACTACGACTCTACCTGAACCAACTGTACACGCGTTGAGAACAGAATGTACGCCAGGAGTGGTCGCCGCTGCAAGACGTGAAACACCTATTGACAATAATACTGAGAAAAATCAGCCAAGTATGTCTAATGGCATGGATGATTACCCCGCTTTGGAGGCAATGTTGGGGAAGTCTACTGGAACCAGAAGATTCCTCGCCAAATCGAAGCAAGAAAGCCGATTAATGAGTATGGCCAAAAAGGGAATTGGTGCACTTATTCGCAATAGTAATTCTCGTCCGATAAAAAAAGTAAGTCGACCGGTCAAAGTAGAGGGTGATGACTATGCTTCAACTTATGGTGATGATGATGGATTTGCCGATGGACAATTTCGCGAAGTACCTCTGCGTTCTGGGCAAATACTGCGTCTGAGGGCTGACCAAGATCACCAAGCAGAAGTTGGAGAGAGGATTAGAGAACTATCAAAATCTTCAGGAGGGGTAATTGAAGATGATGAAGCCAATGCTCTGATTGAGCGTTTATCTGCTAGTGGAGATATGGAGCCTATTGCAAATCTCCTTCGTGCTGCCGAAAACAAGAAGTTGGCATTCGGACAATTGGCTAGCACATCACCTCCAAAGGAAAAACCCGGACATCACGGCATTTCACGACTTGGTTGATTAAATCAAACCAGCCATCCGTCTGTAGGCATCTAAACGTGCATGATACTCACCGCGTTCAAGAGAAATCAATGATTCTGTACCAAACTCCGATATTGTGAAAGACGCTGTTACAGTGGCATGTACAAGTGCATTATGCAATTCATCAAGTGTGGGCATGGTATCTTTTGAATCTGCAATTATTGTCAGTAAACTGCCTGCGAATGAGTCGCCACAACCTGTTGGATCCTTCAGATTCATTGTGGGGAAGGCCGGTAGAGTCAACATCCCAGAATCTGTCAATGCAATGCATCCATGTTCGCCTTTTTTGATTACTAATATAGACGGGCCTGGACCATTCGAGACGCCGCCTGTCAGGGCACTTCCATCGCGAATTGCCTCTCCCGCACGAATTAAATTTGCATCTTTAGAAATCATCCTGACTTCCATGTCATTCAATATCACAAGGTCGACTCGCCTTAGCACACTGGACAAATCGTCAAAAGCTGTTTCAATCCACAAATTCATCGAATCTAATGCACAAAATCTTGCCCCTTCGCATTGATCAAGAACATGGGACTGGATTGCAGGGTGATTGTTGGCTAAGAACAGAATCTTCGGCGACCACCAAGACGCCGGTACACTGGGCTTATACTCTGCAAGAACGTTTTGTTGTGTCTCAATCGTAATCGCCTGTGACATATCGCCTTCGTACCGCCCTCGCCATCGGAATGTCAAGCCACCTTCGATTGGCTCAATGCCGTCCAAATTGAGACCCGCTTCCTTCAATAATTGCAAATCTTCTTCTTGAAAATCTTCACCAATGGCACAAACTAGGCCAACTGGCAATACGCCTTCACTATCGGCTTTCCGACTTGCATGAAACGCTGCTGCAAGACCCGCAAATGTTCCTGAACCTCCCAATGAGTTAGAGATAGAACCTGCTTCAGTTTCCAGATCGTCATAAGCCAAACTCCCAACAATGACTATTTCCAAACTAATCACCCCAATAAATTTGAATGCTCCTCAAGATACTGTATTGTAATATCTCTCGCAATAAAATCTGGCTCCTCGAGTATTGCCTTGTGTAATGGAATCACGGTTTCAACACCGACCAATATTGTCTCCGAAAGTGCTGACTTCATTTTGGCAATTGCCTCATCTCTGTCTTTACCCCATACAATCAGTTTTGCCAGTAGTGAATCAAAACATCCTGGCATCTCATAACCGACGTGGGCATGTGTGTCAACCCGGACCCCTCTTCCACCAGGGAAATGGCAATCCCACAGTTTCCCAGGAGATGGGATGAAACGGATAGGATCTTCAGCATTCAATCTACACTGTATTGCATGTCCAGAAAACTGAATCTCGTTTTGATCAATTGGTAGAGTCTGTCCCGAAGCAATTTCAATACCCATTTTAACAAGATCTACACCAGTAATCATCTCTGTTATTGTGTGCTCAACTTGCACTCTTGGATTTACTTCAAGGAAGTAAAATTCCCCATTCTTATCCCTCAAAAATTCAAATGTTGCAAGGCCTCTGTAGCCCACCGACTTAGCACCCTCGCAGACTCTATCTCCAATCTCTGCACGCACTTCATCAGAGAGCCAAGGACCTTCTTCGAGGAGTTTCTGGTGACGCCTTTGTATCGAACAAAATCTTTCGCCAAAATGTATTGCATTTTCTCCATCAGCTAATACTTGAAATTCGACGTGCTGAGCACCTTCGATAAATTTCTCTACAAACACTCTGCTATCTCCAAATGCAGACTGTGCTCTTGACTGGCAAAGATTCAGAGCAGACTCAAATTCCTCTGGTGAATGCACAACTTGCATCCCAATCCCACCACCTCCAGCTGCCGCCTTGATGATAACTGGATAACCAATGTCCTCCGCTAAATCCCTAGCAACTTCAGGATTCTGTATGGCTTCATCACTTCCTTTAGCCACTGGAAGTCCAGCAGCTTCCATTGCTTTTCTCGCCTCAATTTTGTCCCCTAATAGAGAAATCACATCGGCATCAGGGCCGATGAATATGATGTCTTCCTCTTGACATCTTCTAACGAAGGCCGCATTTTCTGCAAGGAAGCCATATCCTGGATGGATGGCCTCAGCGCCAACCTGCTTGGCTGCATCAATTACTGCTTCATAATCGAGGTAGGAATCCAACGGATTGCTCCGGTAAATTGGAATCGCATAGTCAGAGAGGCGTACTGGAAGAGAAAGTCGATCTTCGCGGCCATGAATAATGCATACTTCAACACCCAATTCACGCAGGGAACGACTTATTCGAAGCGCGATTTCGCCGCGGTTTGCAATCAGAACCCGCTTGAACATGGTTCATGGCATACGCATGCGGTTCAAAGGCGTGACGCAATCAAACTTAGGATAATCCAAATCAGTAAACGTCCCGGAGGTAGCGTTTCTCATCCTTCATCATTGTTTGTTCAACAAAATCTTTGGCATCCTCTTCAGCCATTCCGCCATGTTCGACACAGATGTTTATCAGTGTGGAATGGACGTCCTTGGCCATTCGACTTTTATCACCGCAAACATAGAAATAACCACCATTATCAATCCATTCCCATATTTCCGAACCATGCTTTGCCATTAGGTGTTGGACATACACTTTTTCAGAACCTTCTCTAGACCATGCTAAATCCAATTTGTCAAGTGTACCATCTTCAACATAAGCCTGAACTTCATCACGATATAGGAACTCTCCTGCCTCTGTCCAATCTCCAAAAAATAGCCAATTGCGACCACTGGCGTTGTCGGCTTTTCTTTGTTGAAGGAATGCTCTAAATGGGGCGATTCCTGTACCTGGACCGACCATTATGATATCCTTGGACAAATCTTCGGGCAAGACAAATGAGCGAGTTGGCGACATGAATACACGTACATTGTCAGTTCCTTCAGGGACCCTATCTGCAAGGTATCCAGTAGTCAACCCTGTCTTGGCTCTTCCTTGCCCCTCATATCGAACTATACCCACTGTAAGGTGAACTGTCCCTGGCTCAAAATCAGGAGATGATGCAATTGAGTATAAACGTGGTTTCAATTTATCCAGTTGATCAACAAAATCTTGGGCCGTGATACCCAAATGCCCGAAGTCTCCAAGGACATCAATATAGTCCCGGCCCCACAAATAATCCTCAAGTGCCTTTGGATCCGAAGAGAGACTTTCCCACAAACTGATGGCTGGATCGATTATAACATTTATAGGAGCAAATCCTTCGGGAAAATCGGAATCTTCACCAGACCAAGACCACTGAAATTTTTGAGAACCTGATGCAACGGATTTGCGCTCCCTCTTGATTATTCTAAATTCAGATGAACCTCCCGATGATTGGATTTTTTCACCAATACTCATGACAAATTTCTTGTTGGCCTGGTGAATTTCATAATGAATTGAAAGAGCATCCCTTAGACTAACCTCTCCAGCATGTGTTTCTACCAATGTGTCAGGATTTGCACCCAACGCTCCGATGACATCATCAACTAATTCAGAAGATGTGACAGGAACTACACCAAGGGCATCTCCTGCCTTATACGTCAGTCCAGAGTCGCCAAGATCAAACACAACATGTCGAGTTTCTTTTCTAGAACCTTCGCCATTTAGAACATAATTGACTGTGACGGTTGAGGAATAAGGATTCTTAGCACTCCATTCAGATGCCATGTCATCCCTCTGGAACAACCCGAGAATAGACCCGCTTATGAACAAATGCATATTGGACTCAAAGCCTCATGATATATTCGTCAACCAAGATGTAGATGTTAGAGCGCAAACTTGAGGCGTGTACCTTCACTCGGTTGGTTGGGTCAGAGCATGGTAGATATTCAGTTTCTGGGTACTGGAAATGCATTTTGCCCTGAGGGTAGAATGCATTCACTAGTGATGATTGATGGTACTCTACTCGTAGATGCCCCTCCCACAGTCGTCCCCCAATTACGTAAGGCAGGTATTTCCCCTGCAGATATCTCAGACCTATTTATCACACACTGGCATGGCGACCATACATTCGGATTTCCATTTTTGCTCTTAGAACGTAAATGGATTTCAGATAGAGGTGGTGAACACCAATTAAATGTACACTGCCATTCTGTTGGTAGTAAACACCTGAATGACCTTTGCAACCTTGCTTATCCTGAGTCGCTCAAAGACCTCGATTGGTTGAATTTTAATTATCAGCCAAGTGTTGCTAATGGATGGTCATTTGAGCGATTTGAAGTGTGTCACCAACCAATTACTGAACCTCATGGATATCGATTTGAAAAAGATGGTTTTGTATTGGTGCACTGTGGCGATTCAGGACCTTGTGATAATATCGAACGACTAGCTAAGGAAGCTGATGTGATGATTGTGGAGATGGGGATTCCTGACTATGTTGATAGCCCCTATCATTATTCGCCATCAACACTACTTGATCTCGCGCTTCGTAATCCTGATACGAAGTTTTTAGCAACTCACAATTTTTCACCCGCCGGCACTACATTCGAATTGCCAGAAAATGTTTTTGAAGTTGTGGATGGAGAATGTTTTTCATTCTAATGTTATTTTTATGCCTTTTTAAGTAACTTCAAAATGAGATAAAAAATATGGTAAAAATCACATTATCAACCATTTCCAATTGAGAAAGAATACTCTTGATGGTTTTGAAGAATAGAGTAATAGGGCCCGCGGCCATAGCCACCAAGGTGATTCTCAAAAGATGTTTTCTAAATACATTGATGATTATTCTTATAGAAGAGATATCGTATATATGACTCTGGAAAAAAGCAATTACTGAGGGCCTTTTTGTTATTTTTTAAATGAATTGATCGTTTCGATTATTTTGTACATATAATCATTGAATCGACTATTCTCTGTTTGACTTGTGGCTACTCTTAATTACTCAACACAAAGTCGCATGGAATCCCTGTGAACTACATCGGACATGACTGGGGGGTGCAGTCGTCCATATGCAGAGGGGGGGAAAGTGTTCAAAAATGAGTCGAAATCTTTTCGATGAACTATTGAACGCAAAAAGTCTGTTCCTAGACCGTCGTGCACTAGGCCATGCATTCACTCCAGAGTCACTACCTCACCGTGAATTAGAAATCTCCGTCTTGGTCAATAATTTAGTAGAGGCACTGCGAGGCCATTCGCCATCTAATATGACACTTTATGGTAGACCCGGTTCGGGAAAAACAGCGGTTACTCGATTCGTTTGTAGGGACCTTGAGGCAAAGGGTGCGGCAGAGGGTTCTAACGTAAAGACAATTGAAATAAATTGCAGAAATATCGATACAAAATACCGGGTTCTTGCACAAATTGGTAACCATCTTTCGCGTGAAGGTGATGCAGTTATCCCCTTTACAGGTTGGCCTGCTGATCGGGTATTCGAACACGTGCGCACGCGTATGGAAAGAGACCCGGGAGTTTACATAATAATACTAGATGAAATTGACTACCTTGTTAGAAAGGGTAGAGAGGGTGATGATTTGTTATACTGTTTAACTAGCCTCAACATCGGTCTGCTTAAGGATTCATTCTGCTGTGTGATTGGTATAAGCAATGACCTGGGATTCACTGAGGATTTAGATCCAAGAGTAACATCGAGACTTTCCCCTATTGATGTTGTGTTCTCACCATATAATGCAAATCAGTTAGAAGATGTGCTAAACCCAAGGGCTGAAAGAGGAGTTGTAGAAAACGGATTGGACTGTGCAGTCATCCCACTTTGTGCGGCTCTAGCAGCGAAAGAAGATGGGGATGCTCGGAGAGCTTTAGATTTGCTCAGAATTTCAGTTCAAAAGGCTGAACAGGATTCAGGAGGAATTGTGAATATCGGACATGTTAGACAGGCCCAAAGTCAATTAGAATTTGACCAAATTACTCCAACCATCAGAAACCTGCCTCTACAACAGAAATTGGTCCTGTTTTCAGTCATCATAAATGAGAAAAACGGATTACGTAATATCTCGACTGGTGAAGTCTATGGTACCTATGAAATGGCTTGCTTAAATGCCGGAGAAAGGGCGCTAACGAGTCGGAGGGTGTCCTCATTGATTCGTGAACTAGATATGATTGGAATTGTTTCAGCTAAAACAACGAGCCGCGGACGTCATGGAATGTCTAAGAGAATCAATACATCATTACCTCCAGGATTTGATGTTCTGGAAATCATGCGCTCTTCTGAACCACTGATGGAGCCAGTAATAAACACGCGTTATCGGTTACAAAACCGATTATGATTCGTTATTTTTAGGGCCTCTCGCGCGGGCAACGGTTATGACGAGAACATTGGTCGCCGGAACAATGAGCACTAATCATGACGGGAGTGGGAGGACACTTGCTTCACTTGCATTTGGCCTAGGCCTTTGGGGTGCCATTTTGGGCATTCTGAATATCGTTTCAGGTATTGGCGGTTCTCCAGAGCATAAAATGAAGGTGGTTTGGGCTGCATATCTCAGCATGGGTCAGTTGTATCCTGACCTGTATACATCTGACATGGTCTTCCGACCTTGGAGCGATTCAGTATTCATGCTCCTTAATCTTGGATTGATGGGGTGGGGTGCAAAATGTCTACACGAAACCACCGAAGGTGGTATTTCATCATGGGCGAAAGGAATTGTTTCGTGCGATTGTTGGCTTAGTCTGATGTCTACCAAAGAAGCAGGAGGGCAAATGACTGCAGCAATGTGGTGTATTGTACTTGGACTAGGATTCTACATCTACCAAAGTATAACTCACTGGAATTGGGTTGACGTTGGTGTTTATTCAGTAACTGCCTCTTTACTTGGTTTTGGTGCAGCTTTGTGGTTTGCAGCAACATCTGAAAATCAAGATTGATCTTCTCTCTTAACCAACTTTCTATGGCCATTCCGGCCGAGTATAATATCTGATAGGCCCAAAATAGCACCATGCCAAAGAGCGATGCTCCAGAGAAATTCGTTTCCTCTTTTTACTATGAGAAATACCCAAATTATTGATACAAGGATGACCCCATTTCGAATGGGAGATTGGAATGTCAAGAGACTGAACATACTGAAAGATAGTCCTAATAGCGCAATTGGAAATAACCAAACCACACGTTCTGCGTCACTCACGAAATCATGTAAATGGATTACTCCATTCGGTTTTCTCACACCGTGCTTACCAAATTTCCGACGGATTCTAACGTGAGCTCTTGCATCACGACTACGTTTTCGCAGAAAAACTGATTTTGAGGACTCGGCTATATGGTTTACAATCGCATCAGGTGTGTGAATTATTACCCCCCCTGCCTGTATAATCTGTAAACTAACTTCCATATCTTCCGCATGGTACCATTCTGGATTAAAACCGCCGACTTGATCCAAAGCTGCTCGCTTAAACATTGAACAGGGGCCATTGGCAAGACTTGCCAACCTAGGCCTTCCCGAGTACTTTCTCGCAATTGAATCCGAGCGTAACTTACTGATTTTTGTTTCTCCTTTCTCGAATATCGTGCGTCCAGTTACAGCCCATACCTCTTCGTCACCTAATCCATCACTGACTGAAAACATTTCAGATATCCAATATGGGTCTGGACGACAATCGATGTCTGTAATCGCAACCCATTCACCTTTCGACTTCTCAACTGCTAAATTTCGACCAGCAGAAAGTCCCATAGGGTTCTGTGAGAATACTCTTACAGGAATCCCATTGTGCTCTCCAGACCATCTTTCCAAAATAGAGAGGCCGGAATCCGCAGAACCGTCATCCACGGCAATGATTTCTAGGGGGCGGTATGTTTGCAGCACTAACGATTCGATGCAATCATCGATCCATTCTTCCGCGTCCCTCATACAAACTGTTATACTGATTAATGGATGATCCATGACTTATTCCCCATACACAAATGAATCCAAAATCAACCGGCTTCGTACTTTGGTTGCTGTATCCGTAATTCTGAGAACTACCCCTTGTGATGGTTGGCCATACAATACTGCTGTTCCAATTGGTGCAAGAAGATGAATGTAAATTGGACTCAAGTCTTCTTCACCATCTACTTCCAGAAGTACAGGCCCTCCGTCTTCTGAGAATGCAAATTCTAGGGCTAGATCGATGGATTCTAACAAATCTGGAGTCAATTGTCCAGGTGGGCTCTCACAATTCAAGTGCCCGACAAATGATGATGGGTCCAATTCACCGTCCCACTTTTGTCGTTTTGTCATTCCATCAATCACGCCTACATCTGGAACCCATCCACACTCAAGTAGTGCCGCAACAGTAACATCACCAACTGCGACAATGCAGGGAGTCTCTTTCGGTATTGATTGAAGAGCAGCGCGCATAGCTACAGTTGGCTCTTCTTCTGGCCCCTGAAATAATTCACCCATGGGTTTCTTCAACTCATCATCAAGTTTTGATGGCATTCTAACAACATAATCTAAGTCGGTGCTTCTAATCCATGGCTTACCCTCTCTGTCGATACTCCCTTGGCGAATTCTAGTTGAAGAAATAGGAGAACCATCTGATGCGCTAACATGTTGGACCTCAACAATATTCAGCGGTACAAGGCCATTTTCCACACGCATTTTATTGATAATAGAACAATTCGAATAGGTTTCAGGTGTGCATACTATGTGGGTTGCATCTTCCCTAAAGGGTGCTGGCCCCCAAGAGTCGACTAATTCGTGACAGGATAAATTCCGCCCAGATGCCCAATCCAATATTGCTGACTTTCGGAAACTAAGGGATGCGATACGAGGGTCTTTCTCTCTTGCAATGGTATCAGAACTAATCCATACTTCGACATAATCGAACTTTAATGCTGATTCAAGCAGTGCTTCATGGCCCGCGTGGAAACAGTCGAAGGTCCCTCCTACAAGGCACAATGTGGTGCTCATCATGTGTTTCGAACAAGTCACAGTCCTTCAATCCGCGGATAAAAAAGTGTGCCCCGGGACGTAACGGACCGTTTCATCGCCGTAGCTCGTGATCCTGACCCTGTCCCAGGGCGTCTGTCGGACCGGGGGGTTGTCCCATGATTCATCCTTTCGTCATCTGGGGACCCATAACCCGGTTCGTAGCCCACCCGCTTGCACCGACGTTCATTCCCCGAGGGGTCCGGCCGGTCTTCGATGGGGTGGGTAGGCCCGGTTTAGTACCGCAGATCATCGCTCGACCCGGCGAGGGAAGGCTCACAGCGGTGTTGCTTCCGGGCAAATCAGCGAACAAATGCATATGTTTTCAATGCGTTGATTCAAATTGTCATAGTATTGCGAGATAGTTCCGGATGCCAACCTGATAATCTCTGCATTAATCGAGAAGAAATGCGCGCATCCCCGCTTTCGGACTGAATTGATTCTATTGATGGCCAAAGATGTTCTGGAAAAGCCAACCAGCCGACCATTGGATGCGATTTTCCCCTAGGTGGTGCAGAAAGTGTTCGAGCCGAACGTAAAGTTTCGGCTAGATCACTTATCATTATTGATCCAGACAACCCCTCTTCCCATTGAGGATTATCAAACATCCTTTCCAATCTGGTCAACAGTGTTCTCCTTACTCCTTTGTGAATTGTTGAGAAACCTCCAGGCATTTGGTGGACCTCACCAATAGGACGAATAATCAACGATGGCCACGCAATATTACTTTGAGACAGTAAGAGAATGCCGTCTGGTTCATCAGATAATACTGTTAAGATGGTTTCTGCAACTGGTGCCCACCACTCTTCCGGAAGACGTTTTACTATCAAATTCATTAACGAATGGTGTGGACGATGATCTTCCTCATACCATTGACTCAATACTGCCCATAAGTGCAAATCGTGGTCTTGAGGCATTGAATATCCTATTGAGCGAGCAATTGTTTTCCAGTCATCAGATTCGGATTGAAGATGAAGTGGAAACCTATCTGACAGCCAATGTAAACCATGGATTGATTCTGAACATCTCGAAGGTGGATATTCAAGGAAACGATCTAAACCCCATGTGCCCAAATCCCGTTGTAACTCTTCGGTATACCAAGGGATTTCTGATAACAGCACGTGTGCCAACCAAGATGCCTCTTTTGGAGGAGATATTTCTGCATGCTTCCTCAGATCATTCGCTAAATCTGGTTCATATCTCAATCTAGAACGGATGGAAAATACCAACTCATTAACCCAATCAGTTGGTGCAGTACTAGCAGCGGTAGCGAAGGCTGTACGTGGTATGTGTTCTGGTAGCATCAACGAAATCCAATCATCACCTAATTGTTCACCCAACCGTTCCCATCTAGACCATCTTTCTGCGGGCGGTGAAGCTATCCAAGCAGCAATTGGACTATTCATCTCCACCTTATTCGCCCAATCAGCGTCACCACCAGGATAACAGAGAACTGCGGCTCTCACTAATTGGTCCTCGTCTGATTCTGGAGATGGAAGAGTAGTAAGAACAAATGATTCTTTACCCCCCATTTGGTTCTTAGAAGTTAGCACTTCTCTAGCGCTTGTAGGTCGTGTCCAAATGAGATTCTCATGAGGTCGATTTGCAGAAATCTTAGGTGATATATTAACTGGAAAACGTGGACCTTGATGGAGATCAAGAACCACCCATAGAGATGGCAATATGTGGTGTGGTTGAAGTAAATTCGATATTGGTGGATCCTTCCATTTAGAGCTGATTAAAAGACGTATATTTTCCTGTAACCTTGATGATTTAGAGAATAGCGAATGAGTATGTTGCCTTGATTCAATTACCAGTTCTGATTGGCAATTATCCAAAAACCAGCGAATTAATACTGCCTCTGCTTTCTCTGAAATATTTCTTGTATCTATCCAATCCCCAACTTTGATTGGCTCATTGGACCACTCTACACTACCCCAATGTTCAGTGAAACGTCTCCATGTTGAATCATCGATTTTTCTCCTCAAACGCATTGACTCTGGTGTGGACAATGAATCTCTGAGTGACTTAAGTCTAGCTGCTCTTTCAGAACTCCCGAGGCGAGGATGGGCTTTTTCAACCCAGTATGGTAGTAATTCTAATGGCATCTTACGTGCAGATATTTTTCGCTTTCGAAGAGGAGCAAGGGTAACTGCCTCGTGGGTTGCGGAATCTAAGAGAGTCTCTCTTGAAATCCTGTCCATATCCAAGGCTAACAGTGGTTGGTCCAGACGAATACTTGGCCCATCGATAACCGGTGAACCTAATCTCCATCCCCCGTATTTTGGAAATCTGATTGATGAAACTATGTCCTCTGACTTTGGACACTCGCCAAACCAAGAGCCAGTTGCAAGTTGAGAATAATTATCTGGGCCGATGAACTTGAATTTCTGGATTCCCCATACCTGTTTACTTACCCCCCATGATGCAAGAGAGCCCGAATCTTTCTCGATCAAAGGCGGAGGGACTGGAAGATAGTTTTCTGCACTAATCCATCTTGGTTTACGCTCACATGGTTCGGCCCAAGTCCAAGCGACTTGAGATTCACTGTAAGTTGTGCCAAGTGGACGGTTAGGCAATGCAAGAGGCCCTTCTTCCGGGCGTCGAATGAAAGCAACCAATAGATTTCCTTCGTTGACTGATATTAATCGCCCAAGTGCATTTTCAGGTGGCTGCGATTCGGGGAGAGATTGCAAACGCGCAATCTCATCCGATCGCATTATATTCCATCCCTTGACAGTTAAAGCAATTGATGCCCCTCTGGAACCTGTAATATCATCTGAATACACTAACGCTTCTCGTCTCATCCTTTTCAGTTCGGCCGATGCGTGTGGTAAACGCATTGAGGTCGATCTAGCTATTTCCGAAACTGTAGCCCTTCCTTCCGACAATCTGTCCATTATCCGGCGTCTAACACCGCTACGGATGCGCTTTGGAGGAAAATTCCGAGTGGTTTCTGTACTATCTTCGGAGAACTCTTCGTCTACCATTTGAAATTCACCCAATCTATACGTTTTGAAGCCAACTCAAGTCCTTGGAAGATAACATTGTACTTGAATCATTTGTTTTGTTACATTTAGTTACTAATTTCCAGTGGAAAAAACCGTGCGCTCCAATTGAAAGTCAGGAAATCCCGACTTAATGTGATTTTTTGCGTATCTTTACGTAACTAATCACAGAATCGTGGAGGAAGGGTTATATCAACGACAGCAATCGCTCGGAATAGTCGGCAATGGAAACCAACCCGGATGAAGAATGTCGCAAAGGGAAACCGCACAAAAAGGAGGAATATCGGATGAAAACAGTACGAATACGAGAGAAGATAAAGGCATTCTTAGCAGATCGCCCAAGGAATACAGCAGAGATTCTGGAGCACATCAATAGTACCATGCGCCACGGCACTACAAGCCAACAGCTTGGTAACGTTTTGAGTAAGGACAAGGATATCGTGAAAGTGGGTTACATTAAGCGCTCTGGCATTCTTTCTGGCGGATATGATATTTGTGAATGGGCCACTCGCGTTTGGGTTGCCGACAACTATCCAGAATGGGATGGAGAAGGTCCAATTCTAATGGACAGAAACCGACGCTGATTCCGTCGACATGAAACCGCCGGGCACCTCATGGTGCCCGGCATTTTTTTTGTTTCAGTTGGACATCTGACAATATCTTAACTCATACACACATGCGAACGCTCTAAATTGTGAATTGTGTGGGATTACCATGCGGCGTGGATTTTGGGTAATGCTAATTCTCGCAATTTTGGTTTCATCTACATCAACTGCAGGTTTGACCAAAGATTTGAATTCTGCTGGAGATGTATCAAAGATGGATGCTGATTTAGTTGAGTATCTCCTCAATGACAATTCAATCGAGGTCATTGTACAATTTACTACTCCAATGGACAGTCAAAAGTGGATTGCAATTGAGAACATTGGACTGGAAACACTAGGTGTAATGCACGTATTACATGGAGGATTATTCGAAGGAACCCCCAATCAAATACGGCAACTTTCGCTATTAGATGATGTATTCTTCATCGAGCGTAACCGCTTATTGGAACATTTCTATTTGCCAGGTGACCCCACTGACCCATCTGCAATGATGCACGAAACTGTACATGTTGTAAATTCCGCTTTGTCATGGCATAGAGCAATCATTGATCGAGATGGAAATGTCATTTTCGATAACCTCGCATTTGCTGAATGGGACGGAGATGGGACGACTGCTGTTGATTTAGATACTGGTATCGATGGAGAGCACCCTGATTTTGACTGTGGTGAACCGTGGACTGGTGAGAAGTTGATTTGGTCAGCTAAGTGGTCAGGTGTGGCATGGATTGATGCGCCAAATTGTAATTCTGACACATCCTCTGGTCACGGAACGCATGTCGGAGGTACAATAGCAGGAAATGGTGATGCGAGTGCAGGTCGTAGACTTGGGACGGCAAAAGGCGCACAAATTGTGGCACTCGGAACAGGCGATGGAGCAAGCATTTTTGCTGCAGAACAAGGGCTAGAGTGGACCTATGAAAACTCAAGACCCGGACTCAATGATTTCAATATCCGTGTCGTTTCAAATTCATGGGGCACTAATGGAGATTACAATCCCTCGAATGTCATTGCACAACTTACGAATAAACTGACTTACGAAAATAGTGTTGCAGTTATTTTCGCTGCTTCGAATTCGGGAGGAAGTGGTGCTGAAGGAGATGGTGATTTACGAACCAATGTGTATGCAAATACCCCCTCTGCAATTTCAGTGGCAGCACTGACTCACGACGGAGGGGCTGTTACATCCTTTTCTTCAAGAGGTTGGATTAATCAACAACATACGTGGCCTGATGTCGGAGCACCAGGTAGAGATATTTGGGCAACAGCCCCTCGTGCAACTGCAATTGATGCTTCGACACGAACACAAGGTGATTTGTATTACATGTCCATTAGTGGCACTAGTATGGCAACCCCTCACATTGGAGGTATCGCCACAGTATTAATCGACGTGGCACCTTCACTCGGCACCGCACATTACCAATACGAAGATCACGATGAAGGAACTGCTCTAGTTACTGGCCAATCTGCACAGGGATATCAGAACGCCGAGTGGTTCAATTCAAATGAAACACGAGTCCATGAGGTTGAATTGATTCTTGAATTAACAGCACAATATGATATACTGAAAAATCAATGTGAAGATGGTAATGACGAAGACAGTTGCAATGACATCCCCGATAACTGCTATATTTCAAATCAAACTAACCGTTGCCATGATTGGCGTGTGGGACATGGTTTGGTGCATGTAGACCATGCCGTCGCATTGGCGAGGACTCTCGAATTACTTCGTGATACTGATGGCGATGGATTCGTTGACAATCCTGAAGTAACAGTGTGGGATGCAAATGAGTACTACATGGATATGATGGAAATACGACAAATCCCTCTCGAGACCGACCAACTAAGTCATGCATGGAAGGGCGAATGGAGTCACTTTAACAATGGGCCATCAAGCACATTTGGGACCTATGCTACCGATGACCGGCACTATGTTTGGATTCCAAATGGTACTATCCAAATGGAGGTAGCATTTACATCGCTTGAGTGGAATACTGACAATGCAC
>MDTG01128558.1_pt1 | contig 25162 bp, 25 predicted proteins | sample 811421 | NCBI WGS metagenome assembly MDTG01 (sample SAMN05326645, study PRJNA326480) | marine metagenome | isolation source: seawater | place: Pacific Ocean: South East | collected 2011 | reverse complement strand
TCAAGGAAATGACGAAAAGAAGTTGCCAGCCCCCAAATGTTAAGGAGGCATAACCCGTAACCAAACCTAACAAGTAATAGAAATTATTATTTTTTAATGTGAGTAACGTTATGTAAAAATAGATTTGAATAATTAGTGCAGTAAAATTAACACTTGTAAAAACAGTTGAGTTTTCAATATGAAAGTAATTAAAACATATTAAAAAAATAGAAATTATGCCAATATCTTTTTTTTTTAATTCTGAACAAATTAAATACAATAGCAATAAATTTAAAAAAAAAACTATGAAAGTAATTAATCTAGTAATAACAAAACTTTCATTTATAAAAAGGAAGATTGCTGAAAAAAAGTGAAAACCTGGTAAGTATACATCTGTAACAGCTGGTAAATCTTGATGCCTATGCCAGTATGAGTAAATGAAATCAGTCTTTGGACCTATAAAATTTGATAAATTATATGCTATGTTGTAATGATGACATGGATCTCCTCCAAGATTAATTTTAGTATAATCACCTGTTTTGAAAAAGAGGTAAAATAAACGTAAAATTACGCCTGAAAATATTACTATAAATAAATAGTTTTTTTTAATTTCTAATTTCAATTACAACTTTTTATAAATTTAGATACCTTACCATGTATATAGTCCAAATTTTTTAAATCTAAACCTTGATGACATCCAATTAAAATACCATTTCTCATTATATAATCTGAGTTTTTAAAATTTTTGATTTTATTTTTGCTACCAATAAGATATTTAAAAGCAGGATGTCTTAATATATTTCCACTAAATATAGGTCTAGTTTGTATATTATTTTGTTCAAGATAAATTTGTAAATCTTTTCTCTTAAAAATTTTATTTTCTTTTATTATTAACGGATAAGCTAAAAAATTTGTTTGAATGTCATTATTGATTATTGGAGATATAAAGAAGGACTTATACTTATCAAAAAATTTTTTATGATAATTAAAATTTACCATACGTTTTTTGCTGAATTTTTGAAATTTTTTTAATTGTTCTAACCCAAAAGAAGCACCTATCTCCGAAGGTTCAAAGTTATAACCTAATTCTGAAAAAACAAATTTTTTATCATATTCACATCCCATTAGTTTTATATCCAATCTTTCATTTATATTTTCTGAATTTTTAATTAATGATGACATTCTACCCCAACTTCGTAAAACTTTTGATTTTTCATAAACCATCTTATTGTTTGTCATAAACATACCGCCGTTTCCAGCACAACTTATTATATGAGATCCATAAAAACTAGTTATTGATATATCACTGTAATGGCCAGTTGGCTTTTGTCTTATTTTTGCTCCCAATGTATCAGCAGAATCTTCAATTAATTTTAAGTTATATTTATTTTTTAATTTATAAATTTTTTTTATATCTGGAATATTTCCAATCAGGTTAGGTATTAAAAAAGCAACTGTTCTTTTTGTAATTTTTTCCTCAATTTTGTTAACATCAATTTGTAGTGTCTCAATATCAATGTCTACGAAAACTGGTTTAGCTCCAGCAATGACGATAGAAGAAACTGCAGTTCCAAAATTTAGGCATGGGGTAATTATTTCATCATTTTTTTTTAGATTTAACGATTGCATAGCAAGAGTTAAAGCCGATGATCCAGAATTAACCATAAGACCATATTTTTTTGAAAACATTTTTGATACTTTGGTTTCAAATTTTCTTACAGCTTTACCCATTTGAGTTCCATTTTTTAATGTCTTTAAAACAGCATTAACTTCAGCTCTGTCATAAACATTTTTACCATATGAAATTTTCATTTTATTTTTTTCGCCAAATTGTAAAAATTTTCTAATTGAATTATTGAAAATTTTTTCATGTTTAATTTATTGATATAACCCAAATACCAATCATATGTAAAATTAATAATATTTTTTTTATTTAAAATAGTTCTCCAATTCAAGTTTTTTTTTGCTTTTGCTGAACTTAAATTCAATTTTTTTGACTCATAAAAGTAATCTTTCTTACTAAAAATAATTTTATTTTTTTTCTTAAATTTTGAAAATATTAAATTTGCAAGATTTAAAACAGTGATTTGGTTGCTCAATGGAGGTGCAAAATTCCAAGTATTAAATGAATACTTATTTTTATAAGAATACTCTGCTGCAATTAAATAACCATTTAAACAATCTAAAACATGTATCCATGGCCTAGTGTTTTTCGGATTTCTAATTTTCAATTTTTTTTTTTCAAGTATTGATCTAATAATATCTGGAACAATTCTATTTTTTTTCCAATCGCCTCCTCCAATAACATTTCCAGCTCTAACAGTAACAATTTTTTTTCTTAATTTTTTATATTTTAATAAATATGAATTCGAAATGATTTCTGCACATGCCTTACTTGCGCTATATGGTTCACTTCCTCCTAGGATAGATCTCTCTGTATAGAAATTTATTTTATTGTTTTCTTTATAACATTTATCTGTTGTTATTATCATGACTGTGTTTATTGTTTTCACCGTTGCACATGCTTCTAAAATAGCAGCTGTACCTATTATATTTGTTTGATAATTTTTTATTGGATTTTTTTCTGCTTCAGAAACAATAGACTGAGCTGCCATGTGAAATACTATATCTGCTTTTGAAATTAATAATTGTTTCTTTAAGTTGTTAATATTTAAAATAGATTGCTTTATAAGTTTTTCATTAAATAAAATTTTATATAAGCATTTAGGTTGTGAGGGTAAATTTAAAGAGTAACCGAAAACATTGGCACCTAAAAATTCAAGCCAGAGCTTCAACCATGACCCCTTAAAACTAGTATGTCCTGTTAAAAAGACATTTTTATTTTTCCAAAATTTCTTTTGAGCAATATTTGTTTTTATCATACTTTCCAAGGAACTTTCTTTTTTTTATAAAGTTCATTTAAATATTTTTGATCTCTTTCTGTATCCATTGGATGCCAAAAATCATTGTGAAAATATGCAGAAAGTTGTTTTTTTTTAGTCAATATTTTCATAGGTTCTTGCTCCCACATAACATTTTTATTTAAATCTATAACATCAAAAATTTTTTTATCTAAAATAAAGAAACCTCCATTAATAAAGTTTTTATTATCTTTCGGTTTTTCATTAAATTTTGTTACATTATTTTTTTTTATCACAAGAGATCCAAATCTAGGTATGGGTGAAACTGCCGTAACTGTAGCAATTTTTTTTTTTTTACAATGTAATTTATATAACTTATTTAGATTTATATTTGCTAAACCATCACCGTAGGTCATTAAAAATTTTGGAGATTTTATGTGTTTTTTTACTAAAAAAATTCTTTTTGCTGTTAATGTATTTGGTCCTGTGTCTAAACATTTTATATTCCATCGATTATTTAGTTTATTCAGATAATTTTTTATTACATTTCCTTTATAACCTAAACAAATAATAAAATTATTAATGCCATTTGAATTTAAAATTTTTAACAAATGCCAAATAATTGGTTTTCCTCCAATTTTTACCATCGGTTTCGGAATTGATTTAGTTAGATATCCCAATCTGGATCCTCTACCACCTGCTAAAATGACTGCATACATAATATTTTAAATTATTTTATTTTAGTTTAAAAAAAACGCCTTTTTATAATTATTTTTATTTGGATTTTTTATAGAGTAACCAAGAGAGGAATACTTGCCACCTAATGGAATTCCACATCCAGATCCAATATATCCTGGAGGCTTGCAATTCAAATTTTCTCTCCACCATTTTTCGTCAAACCAAAATGAGACAACATCTATATCGCAAGCATCGTCTGTAAATACATAACTGTCATTTATCAAGTGTTCCCAAAGATATTTTAAACAGTCTTGAGTAGACGCCACCAAATCAACATCTAAGAATAATAAATCAATTTTTTCTTTATGTTTTTCTAGCGACTCATTAAAAAAACCTTCTCTTATTATTACATTTTCATGCTCCCCAAATAATCTAAGATTATTCTCTACTTCATTTTTCGTAGCTTTGTACATGCCCTCACTATAACTACCTGTTAATTTTAAATGAGGATAATTTCTTTTTCCAATTTTATCACTATCAACAGGTAATCCTTTAAAAGAGTCATAAATTATCAATTTTCTATCTACAATTTTAGAAAAAATAGACAAAGCAACAGACGATGCGCCCTTGAAACATCCACATTCAACAATATAATTATGTTTCTTGTTATCTAAATCTAATATTTTTTTTCCTATTTCTAATTGAACATCTATACTTGTCGCACTATTTAGTTTTCCCAGTGCATTTTGAATTCTTCTAACAATTTTATTTTTATCTTTTGAAGACAAATTATATTTTTTTCCGATATCACTATAAACAAATTCATCTAAAGAATTATTAGAAAATTTTGCAGCAGCTTTATTGATATAATCTTGAAGAGTTCTTGGCAATCTATAGTATATTTTTTTTAACATTTTTTTTATTTATATGTTTAATATATTTAAAAAGATCATCTACAATTTTATTTAAATCAAAGAAGTTTTGGTATACTTTTTTTGAAGATAAATAAATTTTTATTTTATCGTTTTCTTTTAAATTTTTAATATAATTCATGTTTTTTACTATTTTTTCTACATCATTAGGTTTATTAGAAAATCCAATTCTTTCTCTCTCTACAAATTTTCCTAACTCCCCATTAGATGAGACTAGAATTGGTTTACCATAAGCTAGATAAGATTGAAATTTTCCAGGTATAGTTTTATTCAATGATTTACCATTTTTTAATGAAACGATAAAACAATTTGATCTTTTAAAATATTTTTTTAATTCATTTGGCTTCAAATATTTTTTTAAAATTATTCTTGATTTCAATTTATTGGTTCTGATAAAATTTTTTAGAAATTGAAATTTTTTTCCTGAGCCAATTATATTTAAACAAATATTTCTATCTAAATTCTTAGATAGAAAAGCATGTAAAATTGTTTTAAAATCTTGAGCCTCTCCTAAATTTCCTGCAAAAGTTATAATTATTTTTTTATTTAAATTTTTAGAGTATTTCTGAAACTTAATATCTGATGGTTGATGTAATGTGAAAATATTATTATTTATTTTATAATTTTTTTTGATATGCTTTTTAAAACTATTTGATTGAGTTAAAATCAAATCTGATGATTGATAGATTTTTTTAACAAAGATATTGATAAATTTTAAAATTAATTTATTTTTTATATAACCAGTATCTTCTAAAACTTCAGGCCAAAGATCTTGGACCCACAAAATACTTGGAATTTTTTTTCTCTTTGCATAAAAAATCGCTGGTATTGCTTGAAATAATGGAGAAGTCGCAAAAGTAATAGCCACTACTGGTTTGTGATTGTCAAAATAGTTTAGATTTAAGAAGAGGTTGATTATGTAAGAAATATAGTCTCTAGATATATCTATAAAAGTATTTTTTTTTCTTGAATATGTTTTTAAATAACGGACTTTTATTCCATTTAATTTTGAATTATTTCTATAATTTTTAATATATTTATTATTGTTATAACTAGGCTCAGATGTAAATACACATATCTTAAATTTTTTTTTTAATTTAAAACTCACTTCGTTTATCTTAAAATTTTCTGGCCAAAAATGTTTGGAAAAGATGGTAATAGCGCTCATAAGATATAATTTAAAAAATTTTCAAAATCTAAAGAATTTTCAATTTTAATCTTATCATCCTTTATATTTTTTTTTTCTGGTGGTTTAAGCAAAAAATTTTTAATAATATTTTTAAGCTCATTTTTAGAGTTTATGTCAAATTTAAAGTCTGGTTCTAGGAATTGAGAACTATAATCTAAGTCAGGGGCTATAGTAAAAAGACCATATTTATTTGCCTCCAAAATTGGAAGGCCTATCGTTTCATTTTTGGATAAATAAAGTAAGCATCTACATTGCTTATAAATGTCTCTAAAAATTTTTTGATTTTTTTCAAAATAATTTTCTATTTTTAAATTATATTTTTTTTTGTATTTGTGGAAATTTATTTTATTTAGATATTCTTGTTCTAAAGTTATTAAAACTTTTGGATATATATTCTCTTTTGATAATTGAATTAAAGTCTCAAATAACAAATTATGATTTTTATGTTTTAAACCTGATGCCGGGTAAATAAAATCATATTTATAATTAACACTACTAATTTCTACTTTATTGTTAAATTCTGAAAGTACATTTATAATTTTTATATTTGAATATTTATTTAATTCTTTATTTAGAATTCTTTGGGATATAGGTGAAAAAACAAACCAATTATCAACATTTTTTTTTCCAAAAGAAAATATAAAATTTCTTAGTATATCTCTTGAAAAAATCCAGTTTAAAAATCCAATCCTATAAAAGGATCGAAATATATTCGCATTTTGGAAAGCAACTGAAATTTCACTATTAAATTTTAGAACAGGAGGTAGACCATTAAGAAAGAAAATATGATCATTTATACTTGTTCGTGATTTTAATTTAAATAAATGAATCAACCTATTAAATGAACTTCCATTAACAAATATATAGTTTTCTTTTTTTTTTATTTTAATCCTATTATCTAAATAAAATATTACGTCATTGTCACAGCTATTTAAGAATTTTTCTAAAATGTTTAAACCTCCATCGGAATGTATACCTACTGCATAAATAATTTTTGTCATTTAATATTAGCGATCTAATTAATGAAATATTTTAGATTATATTTTTGGTAGATATCTTTCAATAATGTCCAAAATTTTTTTTCTGATCCATATTTATCATGTGATATTTCCTTTTGCTTAATATAATTTTCTAATTTTTCTTCTGACCATTCCATTTTCTTTAGAAAAAATTTTTTGTCTTTTTTTTCATCCTCTTCATTTAAATAACAAGGTTGTTGCAATAAAGAAATTGCTTCATCTCTTGACATTTGATCAGTACAAATCAAATTACTTAAATGCAATTTTCTCTTATCAACATTAAATTTTTTAGGCAAAATATAACCTTGATAGAATCTGGTAAAAACTGACTCATAGTGTTTATATGGATATTTTTTAAAATCGCAGCTTTTCTCTAATATAGCAATTGCATCCTCTTTTATATAGTTAAGATAATCTAAAAATAATACCCATTTAATTTTTTTCAAAATTTCATAATAAATAAAATTAAAAGTTCCGAAAGTTGGCATTGTTTTTGGTTTAATATTTTTAAATTTCTTAGCTATACTATATATATTTTTCTTATCATTCTTAAACCAGCTCCAATTACTAGGGATTTTAAAACCTTCAGTAGATGTGTTTGTGCCTGATAAAATATATTTTGTATTATTCTTCTCAGCCATTTGATAATTTATTGCCAACATTGCATTATCTAATAAAAGCTCGATATCTATTACATTTGAAGCGAAGAAAGCTTCTTGTAGATTTCTATACTCTTCCCAGTCTACAATCTTTGTATATAGATCAACATTTAATTTTTTTACCAAATTAGATATATTATTTTGGGCAAGTTCACTGTTCCAACCATTGTCTAAATGCACAGCTAATGGCCTTAAGCCAAATTCCACAACTTTATATAATACGAAACTGCTATCTACTCCCCCTGAAACACCAACAATACAATCATATTTTTTATTTTTGCCTTCCTTTTTAATTGTTTCTATAAGCTGGTCAAAATTAAGTTCTTTTTTATAATTTTCTTTTTTATATTTATTTAGAAAATCGGTGCAATAGTTGCAGTGGTTATTTCGGTCAAATTTTATGTCACTAGCAGTTGTATCCATTAAACATCTACTACAAACATTATGTTTTAATTCATTATACATTTAAAAATTAATTTTTTTGTAGATTGGCTCACCAAAAATAATATCTCTAAAAAAAAACAGAGGTGAGATAAAAATTAATAAAAAAGAAAGAAAAATATTTTTGTTTAAAAAACATTTTTTAACATAATAGAAATAAACATTAATTCTTCTTATTATGTATGCTAGGTATTTGAAAAAAGATTTTCCGATAGATCTTACATAATATTTTTCTCCATAATCGTGATTTATCCATTTGGCATTTTCATCATCAACTAAACAAATTTTTCCTTTTAGCAAAATATCAAATTGTAAAACGTAGGCCCAGTTGGCTAAGTTTTTTTTATTTGGCCACCAATAACCTTCAAACGTAGCTTCCTTTAAAATTTTTGACTTGTGCAAACCATAAAAGAAAACATCGTCATTGAATTTTAAGTAGTTAAATATTCTATTTAGTAAATTATTTGATTCAAATGTAATAGGTTTTATATTTTTTTCTTTATCTTTTTTTTTTAGAACCCAGTAGGGACATGAGCACACAATATCTGTTGATGAAATTAATTTATTTTTTAAACTTGCAACCAGTGAGGAAGACATTTCATCATCATCGGCAAGCCACATAAAATACTCGGTATTGCAATTTTTTGATAAATAAAAAAAATTCTCTAGACTTCCTATGTTTATTTTTTGAAAATTAAATTTTATATTTTTATATTTTAGATACTTATTTTGAAGTTTTTTATATTCTTCGTCGCTTTCTTCATGATAATCAACTGATATGTTTATAAATATATTTTTGTAGGTTTGTTTCAATACAGACTGGATTGCTCTTTCTAATAAATCAGGTCTTCTGTAAGTTGGAATACCTACAGTTATATCTGTTGACATATAGTAATCTTTTTTTTTTTCTATATTTATATACATTTACCTTTAAATCAAAATGAAAAAAAAAAATAAATCTGCATTAATAATCGGTGCGAATATTGGCAAAAAAATACATTATAAAATTTTAAAAAAATTTTACAAGAAAGTTACTATAGTTGGAAAAACAAAAGGTTATAATTACAAAGAGATATTATCGAATTTTTCTTTTGAACATATTACTGTATGTTCTACTTATAAAGTTCAAGAAGATTTTATTAAATTCTTTTTAACAAAAAAATTTAAAGTGAAAACAATTTTATTTGAGAAACCAATGACAAATAACATCATTTTATTAAATAAACTTAGAAAATATTGTTTAAAAAAAAAAATTAATTTTAGGATTAATTACACTTTTAATGAATTGATGGTTTTAAAAAAAATAGTTAATATTTTTAATAAATCAAACTCAAGACTAATATACACATTTAATTTTGATCATCCATATTACAAAAATAAAATTATAATGTGGAAAAATATTTCTTCTGAAGGCGGAGGAATTATAAATTACTATTTATCACATATATTATTTTATTTTGAAAATTTTAATATATCGAAAAAAAATATAGAAACTAAAATAAAAATAAAAAATAAAAAATTAATAAAAATACATTTTATATTTAACGAGAAACTGGAATTAATTTGCAATCCTAGTTTTAACAAAAAATTACAGGAAATTTATTTAATTAATAAATTAAAAAGAATAATTATTAAAAATGACAGCAACGAGTGGTTTGGTAGATTCAAAGTTCAAACAATAACCAGTAAGAATGAAAAAAGCAAATTTGTTAAAAAAGAAACAATTATAAAATTAACTAATAAAAATTATCAAAAAATATTAAATAAAAAGTTTAATGATGCAGAGTTTGTTGACTATTTTAAAAAAGTCTATAACTGCTGTAAAAACATAAATTCAATTAAAAAAAATATTAATAGAAATGTATTTAAAAGAGTGCAGATATTGTAAGAGCACAAATTTAAAAGAAGTAATTGATCTTGGAGATCAACCTCTAGCAAACAACTTACTCAAGACTAAGAACGAGAAATTTAAAAAATTTCCACTTAAAATTAATTTTTGTAAAAAATGTTTCAATTCTCAATTATCATATGTTGTCAATAAAAAATTTCTTTTTACAAATTATTTTTATAAATCTTCAACATCAGAAGACTTAATCAATCATTTTAATGGGGCTGCAAAAAAATATATTAGTAAATTTAATTTAAATAAAAAATCTAATATTATTGATATTGGTAGTAATGATGGAATAGCTTTAAAATATTATAAAAAATCAGGTTTTAATAATTTATGTGGTATTGAACCTTCTAAAAATTTATCAGATATTGCAAATAAATCAGGAATAAAAACTTTAAATGAGTTTTTTTCAAAAAAAACTGTTAAAAAACTTAATAAATATCACATTGTAACACTCTCAAATGTATTTGCTCATATCCATGAAACAGACACTTTAATAAAAAATATAAAAAAGATATTAGATCTAAAAGGTGTAATTATAATTGAATTTCAATATTTAGTTAATACAATTAAAGATGTATCTTTTGATAACATATATCATGAACATTTAAATTATTGCTCTTTAACTCCTTTGATTAAATACTTTAAAAAATTTCAATTAGAAGTTTTTGATGTAGAGAAAATTAATACACATGGAGGTTCATTAAGAATTTATGTGTGTCGTAAAAATGTGTATACAAAAAATATCAGTGTTAATAAATTTTTAAGATACGAAAAAAAAGTAAAAATAAATAATATATCTTATTTTAAAAAATTTAATGCTAAACTAAATGTTAAAAAAAAATTAGCAAATTCTAATATTAAAAAATTAATAAAAAATAAAGTCAATTTTGTTGGTTATGGAGCTCCTGCTAAAGCAACCACTCTATTAAATTACTTTGATTTAAAAAGAGAGTTTAAATATATAATTGAAGATAATACTTTCAAAATTAATAAATATATACCTGGCACAATTTCTAAAATAATAAAAAAAAATAACAAAATTAAGTATGATATAATCGTAGTTTTAGCATGGAATTATTTTAATGAAATAAAAAAAAAAAATTATTCACTTGCTAAAAAATTTATTAAAATCTATTAAGATAAAAATCTTATGAAAAAAAATATCTTCACCGATGATATAAAGAGAATTTTTGATACTTTGACATTAAAAGAAAAAAATTATTTAAGAAATAAAAAAATATTAATTTTAGGTTCTAATGGTTTTATTGGAAGATATTTTTTATATTTTTTTGATTATTTAAATAGGCAGAAATATAACTTAAAAATAGATTGTTATGATAATGGTATTTCATCAGCGACTTTAAAAAATGAGTTAAAAAATATTAAAAGTAAAAATATATCTTTTTTTAAGAAAGATATAAATAAAATAAAGTTTAAAAAAAAATATAATATTATTTTATTTTTAGCGGGTATCGCGACTCCTTCTATTTATAAAAAGTATCCACTTGAGACTTTAGATACATCATTTATAGGATTAAAAAATTGTTTAGATTCTATTAAAAATAAAAGAACAAATTTTTTATATTTCAGCTCAAGTGAAATTTATGGAAATCCAGACCATAATAATATTCCTACAAATGAAAATTATTATGGCAATGTAAATTCATTTGGCCCTAGATCTTGTTATGATGAAGGGAAAAGAATTGGCGAAACACTTTGTTATGTACATTACAATAAATATAGATCGAATATAAAAGTTATAAGACCATTTAATGTTTTTGGTCCAGGTATGTCAAAACAAGATACAAGGGTAATTCCATCAATAGTTAAAAGTTTAAGAAATAATAAAAATATAATAATTTTTAATAATGGAAAGCAAACAAGAACATTTTGTTATGTAACTGATGCTATCACTGGATTTTTAAAAACTTTGATAAATGGGAAAAAAGGGCAGATATATAATATTGGAAATGAGAAAAATGAAATTAGTATGAATAATTTAGCAAAAAAAATTAAGAGTAATTTTAGAAATAATTCTAAAATTATTAACAGTAGTTATCCTTCGTATTACCCAGGTAATGAACCGTTAAGAAGGTGTCCAGATATTTCAAAAGCTAGAAGAGAATTGGGTTTTAAGCCTAGAGTAAATATTGATGAATCTATAGATTTATTTATAAAATATTATGTCAGCTAGTTCTATAATATGAAATAACTACACCCTTATGAGGGCCATGAAAAATAAAATTCGCGCCCACACCCACTGCATCAACTAAATCTGATTTAAGAAGATTGTTAATATTTTCTGTTGAGTTGATGCCGCCAGAAACAATAATAGGCAATTTATAATCACCTTGTAAAAAATTGAGTTCATTCAAATTCAGCCCCTTGAGTGTACCTTCATTGTCAACAATATTTATAAGTAATTCTCCGGCTCCATTTTCCACACAAAATTTTATATGATCTTGGTAGTTTAATTTTTTTAATAATTTATTTTTTCTCCAATCAAAAACATAATAATTGCCAAAGATATTTTTCTTTAAATCAACTGTTACCATAACACTTTGCGATCCAAAAGTTGATGATAAATTTTTTATTAGTTTATAATTTTGAATTACAGATGAATTAACTGAAATTTTTTCAATTCCAATAGCAAATAGTTTTCTTACCTGATCAATATTATTAATACCACCTCCATATGTGAGAGGCATGTTGCATTCTCCTGAAATCTCTTTTAATAGTTTATAATTTAAATCGTATTTTAATATTGAAAAATCTATATCGAAAATTAATAGCTCATCTACATACTTTTCATTAAAAATTTTTACTATATTGATAGGATCACCAACATAAGAATGGTTTTTGAATTTTACGCCCTTTATTAATTTGTTTCCTCTTATTAAGAGTGTAGGAATAACTCTTTTTCTTAACATTTTTCAATAAAGTTTTTAATTAATTTTTTTCCTTGATCGTAGCTTTTTTCTGGATGAAATTGTACACCATATATGTTGCCAACGTTAATTATGGAAGGAAAAATGTTTTCATGATCTGTTGTAGCTACAATGCACTCATTATCCAAATTTGCAACATGATAACTGTGAGCAAAATAAAAACTATTTTTTTTTATATCATTAGTTATTTCATTATTTTGTTTAATATTTACATTATTCCAACCAAGATGAGGAACTTTTTGATTTTTTATTTTAAACTTAATACATTCACCGTCAATAAGATCTAGACCATTTAATATTCCTTCTTCACTTTTTTTGAATAGAGATTGCATTCCAACACAAATTCCTAAAATTGAATAACTTTGATTATTTACTAGAGAATATATACTATCAAATAAATTCTGGTCTTTAAGTGAGTTTATAAATGAATCAAAACTGCCTACACCTGGTAAAATTATTTTCTTTGTATTTGTAAATTCACTTGGGTCTGAAATTATTTTATAGTCATACTCCAAATCATTTATTACTTTTATTAGTGAACCAATATTTCCTACACCAGATTTAATTATATTAATCATTTTTTTTAAAAAATCCCAAAACTGTAAATATCATAAATATTAAACTAAACATAAAACCACCATTAAAAAATCCAGCACCCCTAATTAATTGTGTAATGACCAACATGAGAAAAAAAAGTTTTATTTCATTATTAATTTTTCTATTTAACAAAAACAAAATAGCAAATGGAATTAAAAAAAAGGAAATTATTCCAAACTCGGTAATTAATTTTGGTATATTTGCAGACCCATCATTATAATTTAAAGTATAAACTTCATGATACCAATATGGTTTAACAATGTAGTTAAACATATAATAATCAAAGGCATATTCATATCTGTTTAATCCCCATCCTAAAGGTCTATTTTTTAATGTTTCAAATGAAATATTTAATGCGTTTAGTAAAACTGAGGTACTTAAATTAAATTTTATTTCCGGATATTCTCTTAGTAGTTTTGTATATTTAATATTCTTATTTATTTTTTCCTTTGGTGACAATTCATATATCGTTTTATTTTTTTCGTCATCGCTAACTTTTTTTTTCTTTTTAAATTCGTTAGTACTTATAAATGTATCTTTATTTTTTTCAAAAATATCTAGTTTATTATCAAAGAATTTTCCTATACCAAGACTGCTTTCAGAAATTTTATTACTACAAGCAAATTTGCTAGGTTTAAATTTATTATCTATTAATGAAATTGGAATAGAAATTAAAGTAAAAATTAAAATATAAAATATGAATTTTTTTATAAAAAAATCAAAATCTAAAATTAATATTAAAATAGTTAATATTATTAAAGATACATAAAAAGTTGCAGAACTTTGTAAATAAGAAATTATGATTAATATTAACACTAAAAAGATATGTGCCAAGAAAGACTTATCCTTATTTTTAATAATTAAATATCCAATACAAGAATTAAATACCATTGCTAAATGAGAATTCTCTAAGAAAATTATTTTATTCGATAGTGCAAAATATGATGCGCACAATGTATCTATTTCACCTAAACTAGACACTTTAAAATCTGAAAAAATGAAAGAAAAAAAATATATAACAAGGAATATATTTATGAAACTTTTTAAGTTGTTTTTTATGAAATCGTAATAAAAAAATAATATGAATAATAATGAGGAAAAACCAACTAATCCTTGAAAGCTTTGTAAGTGAAGAGGACGATTATCAAAATAGCTATTTATAAAAAGATGAGTTGAGAAAAATAGAATTACTAAAAAAATAATAATTATACTTTTAATATTTTTTTTTAATATAAAAAATTTATTTTTAATTAAATCGTATATTATATAGAAGTTGATTATTGCTATAGCTTCTCTTAAGCCATAGTTATTGATTATTTTCACATCCCAAAAGAATAGGTGGAAAGAAAATAATATTGATAAACATGTAAGTTTAAAATTATCTGCTTTTAATAAATAATAAGATTTCATTTAATAATATAACGGTTCTTAAAATTACATACAATATTCCAGTTTGAGTCTTTATTAATTTAATTAAATTGTACGTAATTTTCTTTAAGTCTTTATCTCTTAAAAAAAAAGTAATATAAATTTTTTTGAAGAGATTTGATTTCAAAAAAATGAATTTTATCTCTTTGAATTTAGATAGATACAAGACTTCTTTTTCTAGTATAGCTTCTTCTTTAAATAATTTAGAATTCTGTTTGACATGTGTCCTACTAAAAAATAAAAATTCACTTAAAATGATAGGTTTATATGTTTTAAAAATTCTAAACATCATATTATAATCTTGAGTATGTTTTTTTTTTACATCAAAATAACCGACTTTTTTAAAAATGTTCTTTTTCAACAAAGCTGAGCAAAAATTGAAATTATCTCTAAAAAGTATTGAATGTTTAGGTTCAAATAAATTTTTTGAAATCTTAATAGTTTTTATTTTATTTTTAAAATGATCAACCTGTATGAAATTTGAGAAACAAATTTCTCTTTTTGATTTTTTTAATGCAAATATTTGTTTCTTTATTTTAGCATTATGTAAATAATCATCGTGACTTAACCAAGAAATATAAGTGCCTTTAGAATTTTTAATTCCCATATTAAGTGCATAGCCTACACCTTTATTATTTTTAAGATTGATTAATCTTATATTTGATTTTTTTTTAAACTTTTTGATGATTTTATGTATTCTTTTCTTTTCTGGCGATCCATCATTTACAACAATAATTTCAATATTTTTATAAGTTTGATTAATTGCACTTGATAAGGAGTCAGTTAAAAAATGTGAATTTTTAAAAACTGGTATAATTATTGAGACAAGATTTTTCATTTACTCATTATTTTAATAAGTTTTTTATTTTCATTAAATCTTGAGAACTTTTTTATATTATTTAAATCTTTCCATACAAATTTTTTTGTTTTTAAGTTTGTGAAAAAATTTTCAAGCGAGTGTTTGCTATAATCTAAAGAATATCCTAAATTATAACGTTTTACCAATTTACCTGCTTCAGTAATACCATTAGATATTACAATTATTGGAACTCTTGAACTTAAATATTCATAAAATTTTCCAGTTATAACTTCACTTGCTGTTGATTTCTCTGTGTGCAGTATAAGTAGATAATCAAATTCCTTCATTTTCTTTTGCGTTTCAAAGTAGGATATATTTTTAAAAAAACTAAAATTTAAATTTTTTTTAATATTACTATTTTTAATTTTTGAATTTCCAAAAAAAGAAAATTTAATATTTTTGTTTTTTTTTAAAGAATTAAAGATAACTTTAATATCTCTATATCCATAACTATCATCAGAAATTAGTCCGAAATAACCTATTGAGATATGATTTGTTTTTCTCTTTCTAATGTTAGATTTTGATAAGTTCCAAAAACCATTTTTTAATAAAATAATATTTTTTTTATTCTTCAAAAATTTTAAATCATCGTATATTTGTTTCGTCGCACATAAAATAAAATCTGATTGATTAATAATTTTTTTTTCATATTTGCCAAAAATTTTTTTGATAAAAAAGTATTTTTTTGACTTAATTCTTTGTGTCCATCCATCTCTATAATCTAAAATAATTTTAACTTTTTTATCAATTTTTTTTATGCTCGTAACTAACCTAAAAAGTGAAAAAGGAGGCGCTGAAATTAAAATATAATCTGGTTTAAATATTTTTAGATTTTTTTTTATTTCAGAATAATATTTTTGATTATTAAAAAAGTTATAGTCAATTGCAAAAATATAAATAAAATTAGAAAATAATCTTTTTACAATTGAAAAAAAAAAATTAAGTAACGAAAAATTTTTTCTAATTTTAGTATTTATATATTTTATTTCTGAATGCGAAATATATTTTTTTAAACCAAAATAACCAAATCTTTTTTTTTTTAATGATATAACTTTTACATTGTAATTTTTTAAACTATATATAAATGATATTAATCTAATTACTCCACCAATAGATTGTGTATAAGGAACAAATTCTCCAGAAATAAAAAGTATTTTTTTTTTCAATTTAATCTGTTTTCGTAATTTTTTTTAATAATCCTTTATGCCATTTTTTTTTAAAGAAAAGGCTTTTATCATCTATAATTAAGTCATAACTGGGTTTTCCCATTAATAATTTATTATAATTTAAACCCCATTTTTTCAATTGTTTTACTGTAAACTTATATCCCATTCTATTTGCCTTAAGTACATTGTCATCATTTCTTCCCATAAACCTACTTGTGAATAAAATTATATATATATTTTTATTAAATAATTTATTGATAAAATTAATATTTTTTTTTATAGGCTTACTTTTTTTGTAATCATTATCTTTTCTAAGTGTGCAAACAACACCATCAATATCAAAACAAATTTTCTTAATTTTCATTTTTTATTTTTTAATATTCTGTTTGCTTTATTAATATCAAAATTGTTGTACCCAATTTTAGATATTAAATATTTCATATTATTTAAATCTCCTAAAGTATCTACAGTATATTTGTTATTTAAAAACCAATTTTTTGGAACTTTAATATATTTAATTTTAAATTTTTTTGAGTGCTGATAAAAATATGATGTAATATTCTCTAAATTATATTTATTTATATTTTTATTTTTTTTTAAAAATTTTAAAGATTTTGCAGATAAAATTTCAATGGTTAGGCCTTGATCAACTAATTTATTCTTTTTGTTATTTGTAATTAATTGATATTTAATTTTTTCTAATTTATTTAAACTGACAAGTAAATTATCAATATAGCTATAGTCAAAGAATGGTCTATCGCCACAGATCCTAAGAAAATGATCAAATTTATATTTTATAGAACATTTAATTGTTCTTTCGATAAGATCATTTGTTGATCCACGAAAAATTTTTATATCATATTTTTTTTTAAGTTTTGAGAATCTTAGATCCTTTTTTGAACTAGTTGTGGCTAAAATAATATTTGATATAGATTTTATTTTTAAAGTATTTTCAATAACTCTTTCGATTAAATATTTATTTTTATATATTTTTTTAAAGGCTTTATTTTTCAACCTTCTAGAATTTATTCTTGAATATATTACAGCTGTATTAATCAATTTTTTTTATGATGTTTTATAAACCAATCTATAAATTTCTTGACACCCTCTTTATAATTAACCTTAAATTTATATTTAATTAATTTATCTGTATTTTTCATTTTAGAATATGATTTTGGTATATCTCCTAGTTGAAGATTTAGGTAATTTTTTTTTGCATTAATATTAAGAATTTTTTCGATTTCTTTTATATAATCAATAAGTTTTACTTTATTCTGATTTCCTATGTTTAATAATTGAAAAGGTACACTACTCAAAGATGGGTTGTGAGAATTTATGGATTTATTTTTTTTTGGATATATGTTTTTTATTTTTTTTAAACACTCAACTACATCATCTATATATGAAAAATCTCTAATATGATCTCCAAAATTATAAATATCGATTGGTTTTTCATTAAGTATATTATTTACAAATTTATAAAGAGCCATATCCGGTCTTCCCCAAGGACCATATACTGTAAAAAATCTTACCCCGGTACATTTAAGTCCATATATTGAGCTATACGAATGAGCCATTAGCTCGTTAGATCTTTTTGTAGCAGCATAAAATTGTGATGGATGATTTACAGGATCATTTTCTGAAAAAGGTAGTTTTTTGTTTAAACCATATACGCTACTAGTGCTTGCAAACAAAAAATGTTTTATTTTTTTATTTTTAGAAAACTCAAGAATATTGAAAAATCCAACTAAGTTATTTGTAACATAGTCATTTGGTTTGATAATTGAGTGCCTTACACCTGCCTGTGCAGCAAGATGGTAAACAGTATCAATTTTATAATTTTTCAAACATTTGTTTAATTTTGATTTATTTCTAATATCTAATTTAAAGAATTTAAAATTTTTAAATTTCTTTAATATTTTAAGTCTATCAAATTTTAGTTTTCTAGAGTAATAATTATTTATATTATCAATTCCAACAATATTATATCCATCAATTAGGAGAGATCTTGCTAATGAAAAACCAATAAAACCTGCAGTTCCTGTTATCAATATTTTTTTTTTCATAATTTAAAATTTAGAATTTAGAATTTTTTTTACTAAAAAAGAAATTTTTTTTGTTGTATCGCCATTACCAAAATAACGACTTTTTTTTATTTTTGAATTTAAAAATTTTTTACTTTGTTTTATTTTTGTCATATTTCCACCAATTAATTTTAAACAATTCAAAGTTAAGAGTTCTTGCCATTCAGTTTCATTTCTTAATAAAAATACTTTTTTGGACAAAAAATATGATTCTTTTTGTACGCCGCCGCTATCAGTAATAACAAATTCAGAAGCCTTAATTGCTGCAATTGTATTTATATAAGAAATTGGTGAACTATAAATTAGGTTTGTTGGAATTTTTAGTTTATTTAAGCTAATTATTTTGTGTATTTTGGGATGCACTGGCCAAAAAAAAGTTTTTTTTAAGTTTGAAATTTGATTTAGATAATTTTTTATACTTTTTAAATTTGAATTTGAATCTCTGTGTATTGAAAGAAAAATATAATTTTTTTTTAATTTATTTTTTTTTAAAAAATTTTTCAAATATTGTTTATTTATCAATTTTTTATAAAATAAAATTGAGTCAAACATTACATCTCCATAATTAAAAATTCTTTTATCTTTTAAAGATTTTAGATTATTTACCGCATTCTTTGTAGGCACAATTAAATAGTCACTCAAATAATCAGTGATATATCTATTTTGCTCTTCTGGCATATCTAATACATTTGATCTTAATCCCGATTCAATATGCATTAGTTTAATTTTTAATCTTCTTACAACTATAGATGCAGCAAGAGTTGTATCTGTATCTCCATAAACAATTACTAGGTCTGGTTTTATTTTTTTAATTTGAAATGTTAATTTATTAATCATTTGAGATAGTCTTACTAATCTGTCATTTTTTTCTTTAATTTTTAATTCAATCAATGAATTTTTAAATTTTAATTCTTTAAAAAAAATTTTAGACATTGAAAAATCAAAGTGTTGACTCGAATGTAAAAGTATGTTTTTACAAAATTTGAGCTTATTCAATGATTTAATTGTTATAAAAGCTTTAATAAATTGAGGTCTTGCTCCAACAATACTTAATGTTTTTTTCATATTATATTAAAAAAATCTTAGTAATTTAATTACAATATAAGAACATTAAATGAAAGTTTAATAGTAAAATATTATTTTATAATTAAAAAACATTGATAAATATTTTTTTTAGTTGAATAATTTTTAAATATTTATTTTTTTTTTACCAAATCTACAATTGACATTAAAATTTGCATGTGCGCCAACTCAACATAATTATATGAATTAGAGTTTACATGAAATTTACAATTTCCATATCTGAATAATTTATTTTTTTTACTAAAACCACTCAATGTTACAAAATATTTTTTTTCTCTTTTACATTTTGCTGCAGCCTTAACCATATTCATAGACATACCTGAGGAACTAATTAAAACTACAATGTCACCTTTTTCATAATGATATTCAATTGCCTTTGTAACCCAGTTGTCAAATCCATAATCATTTGTATAACATGTAATTATACCAATATCAGAAAAAGATATCGCTTTTAATTTTGATGCATTGGTTAAGTCATTTGCAATGTGATTGGCGATATTAGCACTTCCTCCATTCCCAAAAATTATAATTTTTTTTTTAAAATTTTTTAATTTTTTTAATAGTTTTGAAATTTCATTCAAATTGTAATCGTCAATCAAGATTTTAAAATCTGAAAAGTATTTATTTAATTTTTTTAAATTTTTTGACATAAATATTATTTATTACAATTATCTTGCAAAATATAGATATTTTTCAAAGATTCTAATTATAAATTAATTTTGTAAGCTCATCTTATTTATTATGTAAATTTCAAAAGTTTAATAAAAAACAACAATACAAAAATTTTTTAAAATTAAAGATTCAAATTTTAAATTTAACTTCTTTATTATAAAAAATTTTATTAATTACATTTTTTCTCTGTTTCCACCATTTATCAATATTGTTAATCTGATTGATGTATTTTGCTGCTTTTTTAGAGTCCTCAAATATTAGATTGGCATTTTTAAGTTTGTCTATCATTTCTATTCCAATTTTAGATAAGAAATAATTTTCTTTCTTTACAATCGCTATAAATGGTAAATCATATATTCTTGTTTCAAACATACCAGATCCTAATCCATCAAAAACTAAAATTTTTGACTTAAAGATTTCTTCTCTATTTTGAATTATCTGATTTTTTTTTATTTTGAACTTCAACAGAGCTTCTTCATCTATTTGATGATCGTGTCTTTGAGGCGCAACCTTAACTTTTACAAATTTATTTGTATTATTACAAAAATTCAATAATGAGTTTATAGAATAATTATAATCAAAATGTTCATGGAAGATATTTTGATAATCATACTTCTTATTGAATGACATTATGTAGCAAATTTCATTTTCTATACTTAGATCGTATTTTTTGATGCCCTCGGTTATGATTTTTAATGAATTAAACTTAGAGCCAAATTTTTTATTATTAAGCCTATCCCAAAAGAAAATTTTATTTCCGTAAAATTTTTCGTAATGTAAGTAATATTTTTCATTTATAAATGAATAATTTCCTCCATGTTGATCTAAAAAAAGCTTAGATTTATTATTTGCCCTATAACATTTAAAAAATTCATTATCTAATTGAGCTACTCTTGAATAAAAACTTCTGCCAAAAAATAAAATTTTTGAAAAAAATTTAATCAAATAAAATCTCTCAAAATAATTAATTGGAATAGTTGCAAACAAGTATATTAGTAAGTTTGTATTTTTTATCTTTGATTGATTTGAATTTAGATTTCTAATGATTGCCTCTCTTTTTTTAAAATTTACGCCAAAAACAAAGAAATTTACAAAGTTTCTCAAATTTGAGTAAGGATAAAAAATTATATTTTTATTTTCTTTTTTTAATAAATTTATATTTTTTTTACTAGCTTTTGATGTTGTAAATGGATTGTCTATAACAATTGTCTTATTTGAAGAAAACATATTTGAAAATCTAACAAATAAAATTTTAATGATAGATCTTATACTTTTAAAAAATAAAATTAGTGAATTTAAATTTAATTTTTTATTTTCAAATTTAAAATTTGAATTTTTATGTAGTAGATATATGAACAAGCTTTGGTTTACCTGATCATTATTAAGTGTATCCATATACTCTGTATAGTCATTTGGAATGAAAATTTTATTAAATTTTTTATCTTTATAATAATTTCTAAAAAAGTTTTTATCTTTTATTATAATTTTTTTATGTTCAAAAATATCTATACTATTTTTAAGCCATGGACCTATAATAAGATTCCATGAATTTTTTTTTAGATTAAGATTTAAGTTTTCATTTAATATTTTCACAATTTCTTCCAGAACAACTTGATAATGTTCATGATTTTTTTTTAATATATATGATTGAAATAAGGGATATTTTTTTCTGCAAATTTTTTCTAAATTTTTAAAAAAAAAAAATTTGTTCATTTTTCTATCTAAAAAATTTGATAACGTTATTAATAACGTAATTAACTTCCTTTTTTGACATATATGGAGACATTGGAAGACTAATTATTGATTTAGATAAACTTAATGCATTAGGAGTTGATTTTACGTCAGATTTTTTATCAAATATATCAAATTTGTTTAGTGGATAAGGATAATAAATAATAGTCTGGATACCTTTTTTTTGCAGATAAGCTTTTAACTTATTTCTTTTTTTATTTTTAATTGTCATTGGAAAGATAACATAATTGGGTTTATTAAATTTTTTTGGTTGAAAAATCTCTATTTCATCAACTTTTAAAAAATTTTTTTTATAAAGGTTATAAATTTCTTTTCTTTTTTTTATTTCTTCGTCTAGCAATTTTAATTTTTCAATTAAAAATGATGCTTGCAATGTATCTAATCTCGCACTAATTCCTAATACTTTGTAATTATACTTTTTAGTTTGGCCATGAACTCTAATTGATTTTATTTTTTTATATAATGATTTATTACTAGTGAATATTGCGCCACCATCTCCATAGCAACTTAAAGTTTTCGTTGGGAAAAAACTTGTACATCCAATTAATGAAAGGTTGCAACTTTTCTTTGTATAATGAGAAGATCCAAAACTCTGTGCTGCATCCTCAATAATTGGTACCTTAAGTGTATATTTTTTTATTTCTCTTATATTTGCGGGTTCCCCAAAAAGTGAAACTACAATTATTGCTTTTGTCTTATTATTAATTTTACTTTTTATTTTTTTTGGATCAATATTAAAAGTCTTATTCTCAATATCAGCAAACACTGGTTTAGCTCCCACTCTTAGAATTACTTCTGCAGTAGATACATAAGTAAAAGGTGTAGTTATAACTTCATCACCCCTTTTTATACCAAGAGGCATTAAAGAAATTAATAATGCATCTGTTCCACTCGATGTAGACACGCAATACTTTGCTCCACAATAAGATTTTAACTTATTCTCTAATACCTCAACTTCAGGTCCTAGAATATATTTACTATGATTAAAAACTTTTTTAATAGAATTAAAAAACTTTTTTCTTAAGATTTGGTTTTGTTTTGTTAAGTCATTAATTGGTATTTTCATAAATTAATTTTCCATTTTTAGAAACTGACCCTTTTATTTCTAAAGGTACACCAAAACCAAATTTAAAATCACTCACACTTTTTGTAACTAAACTTCCCGCACCAATAAAAGCATATTTGCCAACATTGTTACCACAAATTATTGTAGAATTTGCACCAATGGAGCATCCTTTTTTTAATATTGTTTTAGTGAATTTTTTTTTTTGATTTATAAAACTTCTAGGCAAAATTACGTTTGTAAAAACAACACTAGGACCAACAAATACGTAGCTTTCTATCGTAACTCCCTTATATACAGAAACATTGTTCTGTATTTTTACATTATTTCCAATTTTCACGCCTTCTCCAATAAAAACATTTTGTCCAATTACACAGTTATTGCCAATTTTAACGTTTTTAGAAATATGACTCCAGTGCCAAATTTTTGTATTTTTACCAATTTTAACGTTTTTATCTATTACTGATGTTTTATGTGTAAAATAATTCATATTCTAAAACTATTTATTTTATGACAAATCTCTAAACTTGACTCAACATCGATTATTTTAAAACCTTTTCCTTTAAGTATATTTTTATAACTTTCAGTGTGTAATTCTTTAAATTTGTCTGAGAACTCAATTTTTTTCTTATTAATTGTTAAAAGCCTAAAGAAGTTCTTTTTCTTTTCAAATTTTCTTAGATCTTTTTTCCTCAAAGAAATTCTAAAATTCACTTTATTATTTCTTTGGAAATACAATATCCCTCTTATAAAATTTCTGTTTTTTTGAGTAACTTTTATATTTATCACTTCTCCAAAAAGCCAAACCAAAATATCAAACAAATGAATTCCAATATTAGTTGCTAAGCCTCCAGATTTATTTTGATTACCTTTCCATGATTTAAAGAACCATTCGCCTCTATATGTAATATAATCAACTTTAGCAATTATATTTCTTTTTGAATTTAGTTTTGACCTTAATTTGATTAAGTTTTTATTTAATCTTAGTTGGAGTATGCAATAAATTTCTTTTTTAAAATTATTTATTTTTTTTTTTAAAGCTTTGAGTTGTTTAATATTTAACACTAATGGTTTTTCACAAATTACATTCAGATTATATTTAATCGCTAAACTTATAAATTTAAAATGTAGATAATTTGGTGTACAAATTACTAAATAATCGATCTTTTTTGAGTTTTTATTAAGATACTTTTTGAATTCTAAAAAGTTGAAAAAAAATTTTGCCTCAGGAAAAAAACTATCTATTACACCCACATTTTGAGCTATGTCATAAGCTGCAAGTAAATTATTTTTAGTATTTTTTATCGCCTTAAAATGTTGGGGAGCAATATATCCAGCTGCCCCAACCAAAATAAAATTTTTCATAATTGTTCAATATTTTTAAAATTTTTATCTGAGTATCTTCCTCGACAATCAAAAATCTTTTTTGAGTTACGTTGTAAAAATCTATAATTAATTTTATCGTGATCAGTTGCTATTACAATGGCATCATAAGTTTTTAAATTTATTTTTTTAAGATCCACAGAATATTTAATTTTTTTATAATTTCTTAATTCGTTTATAGTCTTAATATATGGATCATAGAAATCACAAAAAATGTTATTCTTTTCTAATATTTCAATAATTTTTAAAGAAGGAGATTCTCTCATATCATCAACATTTTTTTTATAGGCCACTCCAATTATTAAACATTTCTTTTTTTTTTTTACTTCTTTTTGAAGAAATTTTATAATTTTTTTACATATATAGCCTGGCATTCTTTCATTAATTTTCCCTGAAAGTTTTATGAAGTCAGTTTCAAAATTATATTTTTTTGCTTTCCAACTTAGTAAAAAAGGATCTATTGGAATGCAAT
>MDTG01288167.1_pt1 | contig 25164 bp, 19 predicted proteins | sample 811421 | NCBI WGS metagenome assembly MDTG01 (sample SAMN05326645, study PRJNA326480) | marine metagenome | isolation source: seawater | place: Pacific Ocean: South East | collected 2011 | reverse complement strand
ATTTTCCTTTAAAAGTTTGGCAAACAGGATCTGGCACTCAAACTAATATGAATGTTAATGAGGTAATAGCGAATAGAGCTATAGAAATGATGGGAGGAAAAATGGGAACAAAAAAACCAGTCCATCCAAATGATCATGTTAATAAGTCTCAATCTACTAATGATGTTTTTCCAACAGCAATGCACGTAGCTATTGCGAAGAAAACAAAAGAAAAGTTATTGCCATCCCTAAAATTATTGGAAAAAGAATTGCAGAAAAAGACTAAGGAGTTCAAAAATATTGTTAAAGTTGGCAGAACTCATTTACAAGATGCTACTCCTTTGACCTTAGGTCAAGAGTTTTCTGGATACCAGTCGCAATTAAAAAATTGTATTATCAGAATAGAAAATGCACTAAAAGAAATTTATAATTTAGCTCAAGGCGGCACTGCTGTAGGAACTGGTTTAAATACTAGAAAAAACTTTGATAAAAAGATTATTAAAGAAATAAGTAAAATTTCAAAATTACCCTTTAAACCGGCTTCGAATAAGTTTTCAGCTTTAGCTGCGCATGATGAGATTGTTAACTTTTCAGGAACGTTAAATACTGCAGCAGTTTGTTTAATGAAAATTGCTAATGATATAAGATTTTTGGGATCCGGTCCTAGAGCTGGATATGGAGAATTAATTTTACCTTCAAATGAGCCTGGATCGTCAATCATGCCCGGCAAAATAAATCCTACTCAAAGTGAAGCGGTTACAATGGTTTGTGTAAAAGTAATAGGAAATCATAATGGTATCACAATGGCCGGTTCTCATGGTCACTTTGAATTGAATGTTTTCAAGCCTTTGATCATTCATAATATTTTGCAATCAATAGAAATTATGAGTGACTCAGCAAAAACTTTTGCCTTATATTGTATTAAAGGGATTAAGGCTGATAAAAAAAGAATTAAATTTTTGTTGGATAATTCACTAATGCTAGTGACTGCATTAGCTCCAAAGATTGGTTACGATCTTGCTGCAAAAATTGCAAAATCAGCGCACAAAAATGGAACTACACTGAAACATGAGGTTATAAAAGCTGGACTAATAAGTGAAAAAGAATACGATAAAATCATGAGTCCAATTAAAATGACTCAACCCAAATAATTAAATAATTTCTTTTAAAAATACTTTTAATTTTGAGATTTTAAAAATTTCAAAAAAACTTTCGTTGAATAAGATTTCTTCAAATTTTTCTTTGAAAAATATTAAATCTTCTTCTTTATCAATTTTTTTTTTATTAATTAAAATTTCTTGAAAATTAATCTTATTATTTAATAAATTTAACGACCCAATTACATTTAATTTAAAATCATTATTGTCAAATTTATTGGATAATAATAATTTTTTATAAATTTCTTTTTTATCCTTGATAATTAAAAAACAATCAAAATTCATTCTGGGATATTTTTCCGTTAACAAGCTATCAATTTTACAATTTACCTCTCCTCCCATGATGTTAACTAATGTTGTTAAATTAATTCTTCCATGCGCAAAATTAACAGTTGAAGTATGTTTTTTTATTATTGTTTTACTTTTTCTTGACTTATAAAATATATTGACATTACTACTTATCCTTTTAATAAACTCTTTATTGATTAATAAATTTTGTAATTTAAGATTATTAAGAATTTTTGAGTCAAATTTTTCTATTATAACGTTAGAAGTAATCTCAAAGTAAGGATTAAATTTAATTACTCCGTCTGAAATTAGAATTAAATTATCATTTCTTAAATTTGATTTTTGAATTTTAATTGAGTCATTTGTAATCTTAAAATCTGATTTAAAATAAGTATTTAAAACGTTTATCTTTATTGACCCTGATCTATAATTTTCATTAAGATTATTTTCAAAAATTGTATTTACATCAATGCCTAATTCTTGAATTTGAAAATCTAATCTATCTTTTTTACTTGTAGAATATAAAAACTTTTTATCAAATATTTTTCCAGTAATTTTATTCTTATTTAATCCATAATTTGAAACATTGATTTTGTTTAAATCTAAAATTGAATTATCATCTTTATTTAAAGTGATATCTAAATTTTCTATTTTTAACCTTCCGTTAATGTTTTGATAATATCTAATTAGATCAAAAAAGTTATTAATTTTATAATTAAAATTGCTATTTTTTATTAAAAGATTTTTTGCCTCAAATTTACTAGTTTCATAAATATTTTTAATTTTTAAAAATAGAATTAACTCTTTAACTATAACATTTATTTTATATTTATTAGTAGCTATGTTCGCATTTTTAATCACCACTTTTGGCAAAGGAAAGATTTCATAAGTAATCGAGTTATAATTATTTACCTTAAAATTATAACTTTCACTTAAATATTTGTTAATAACTAACAATTTTTTTTCATAGTTGAAAAACTTTGGAATTATAAGAAATAATAAAATTGAAATAAAAAAAATTGAAAATATGTACCTTAAAAAGAAAAATAATTTGAATAATTTTGAATACTTGTTGTTAATAATTTTAATAAAGTTGTTAATCATCTTTAATTTTTATAACATGGTGTATAAATAAAATTTCTCAAGTATGAATAGCATAGATAAATTAATTAATGATTTAAACAAAGAGCAAAAGGATGCAGTATTAAGCACTGAAGGCCCAAATTTAATAGTAGCTGGTGCTGGTTCTGGAAAAACTAGAGTTTTAACTACAAGATTAATTCACATTATTAATAAAAAAAAAGCATGGCCTAACCAAATTCTCTGTGTAACCTTCACAAATAAAGCTGCGAAAGAGATGCAAAACAGAGTATTGGGCCATTTAAAGGGTGGTTCTAATGCAGTTTCTTGGCTTGGAACATTTCACTCGATTAGTGTTAAATTTTTAAGAAGACATGCTGAAGCCTTAGGCTACAAAAGTAATTTCACAATATTAGACACAGAAGATCAAAAAAAACTAATTCGAAATATTGTAAAAGGTGAAGATTTAGATGCGAAAAAATTTTCTCCTCAGTTGATAATGTATCATATAGATCAGTGGAAAAATAAAGGCATGTTACCCAAAGATGTTAAGGTTGAAAAATCCGGAAGTATCATTAAATCAATTTTAAAAGTTTATAAAATTTACCAACAAAAAACAAAAGATTTGAATGCTTTTGATTTTGGAGATTTAATTTTGTTTTGCGTCAAATTATTTGAAGATCACAAAGATATTAGAGAAATATATCAAAAAAACTTTAAATATATTTTAGTTGATGAATACCAAGATACAAACTTCATTCAAAATAAATGGCTTAATTTATTGGTAAATAAAGAGCAAAATATTTGTTGCGTAGGTGATGATGATCAATCTATCTACAGCTGGAGGGGTGCCGAAATAAAAAACTTTTTAACATTCGACAAAATTTATGAAAATTGTAAAGTATTTAAATTAGAACAAAATTACAGATCTACAAAAAATATTCTTGAAACAGCATCAGTTTTAATTTCAAACAATTCAAATAGAGTTGATAAGAAATTATGGTCTGCAGCTAATAAAGGAGATTTAGTCAAATTGAATTGTTATAGAACTGGAAAAGATGAAGCCCAAGGCGTTAGTGATATTATTGAGCATAATTTAAAAAAAAAATATTCTTTAAATGACGTATCAATATTGGTGAGGGCAATTTATCAAACAAGAGAATTTGAAGAACGATTTTTACAAGTTGGTATAGGATATAGAGTACTTGGAGGAATAAAGTTTTACGAAAGAGCTGAAATTAAAGACGCTGTAGCGTACCTTCGTATAATTAATCAAAAATTTGATGATTTGGCACTTGAGAGAGTTATAGGTTCGCCTAAGAGAGGTATCGGTGAGAGTACATTAAATCAAATATATACTTTTGGTAAAGAAAATAAACTTTGCTTAGAGGACTCTATTCAAAAACTTCTAGAAAATGAAAAATTTAAACCAAAAATAAAGACCTCCCTTAAACAATTGATAAATATAATTGATAAATGGCGTAAAGATATGCTGAAGATGAAGCATTACGATCTGCTTAAAATGATTTTAGATGAATCTGGTTACTCTGCAATGCTAAAAAATAAAAAAGATTTAGAAAACGAAAATAGATTAGAGAATTTGAAAGAACTTTTGAGAGCTATGCAAGACTACAATAATTTACAAGATTTTTTAGAACATGTTGCATTAGCTACTTCAGCAGATCAAGAATGGGAGGGAGCTAAAGTTAATTTAATGACAATGCATGCAGCAAAAGGACTCGAGTTTGATGTAATATTTTTACCAGGTTGGGAAGAAGGGCTGTTTCCGCACCAAAAATCTTTAGAAGAAAAAGGAGATTTTGCATTAGAAGAAGAGAGAAGATTAGCTTACGTAGGAATAACAAGGGCAAAAAAAGAGGCTTTTTTATCTTTTGCAATGAAAAGAGCATATCATGGAGATTGGATGGATGCTTTACCATCTAGATTTATAAATGAAATTCCAGAAGACAGTGTTGAAAAAAACGATGTTAACATAGAAAAAGATGTTGATGATTTTGATATAAATCAAGACACCTCTATTAATTTTGATGGAGAGTATAGAAGTCCAGGATGGAATAGATATAAAAAAAATAAATTACTAAAATGGAAAAAATAAATAGATTAATAAAACTTTTCAAATATTATAATTTAGACGGGTATATAATTCCAAAAAATGATGAATTTTTTAGTGAATACGTAAATCCAAATAAAGATAATCTTAGATATATAAGTAACTTTACAGGTTCTTACGGATTTGCCTTAATTTTAAAAAAGAAAAACTATTTATTTGTTGATGGTAGATACACATTACAAGCAAAACTAGAATGCGGGAAGTTTTTTAACATTTTAAACGTATCTAAGTATTTGCCATCAAAAATTATCAAAAGTAAAAGAACTAGAATTGGTTTTGATCCAAGATTATTTACTAGTAACTTGCTAACTTTATTATTTGGTAAAAACAAGTGTAAGCTTATTTCAATAAATAAAAATTTAATCCAAAATGATAATTATTTTAGAAATAAACAACAAAATAAAAAATTTTACAAATTACCTAAAAAAGCTGTCGGGGAAAATTATAAATTGAAATTAAAAAATTTATTAGAGATAACAAAAAGAAATGATATAGATACTCAGTTTATTACCGCAAGCGAGAACATTGCCTGGCTTTTAAATATAAGGGGTCAGGATGCAGATTATTCACCTATTCCAAATTCTTACTTATTAATAGATCAAAACAAAAAGATTAATTTTTTTTGTAATCTCAAAAGTGTTGATCGTAAGTTTAGAAATAACTTTGATAAAATAAATTTTGTAGATATTAAAAATACAGATTTATTCATTTCAAGAATTGAAGGGAAAAAAATACTTTTAGATAAACTTACTTGCTCATTTTATTTTGAAAATATAATAAAAAAGAATAATAAAATTATACAAAATATTGATCCTATTTATCAATTAAAGTCTACAAAGTCTAAAAATGAGATTAAAAATTCTATACGTGCTCACAATGTTGATGGCGCTGCGTTAACTAAGTTTCTTTTTTGGGTAAAAAAAAATTATAATAAAGGTATCATTACAGAAATAAGCGCTCAAGAAAAACTCTTTAGCTTCAGGAAAAAAAATAAATCTTTTAGATCTTTGAGTTTCCCTACTATTTCAGGCTCTGGTCCAAATGGTGCTATAATTCACTATAAAGCAAATAAAAAAACCAACAGGTTATTACAAAAAGGTGATATTTATTTGGTGGATTCTGGAGGTCAGTATTATTACGGGACCACTGATGTAACACGAACTATTTCTTTAGGAAATAACAATAAAAAAATTAGAGAAATTTTTACAAGAGTTTTAAAAGGACATATAGCAGTTGCAAAATATAAAATTAAAAAAAATATTAATGGGTCTCATATAGATAACGCTGCTAGAAGATCTCTTAAAGAGATCAGTTTAGACTATGCTCATGGAACTGGTCACGGTGTAGGGTATTTCTTAAATGTTCATGAAGGACCCCATGGGATTTCAAAAAATAATAAAAATAAGTTTAAAGAAGGAATGATAATTTCTAATGAACCTGGTTATTATAAAAATGGTAAATTTGGAATTAGGATTGAAAATTTACTTTACATCAAAAAAAATGGAAAAGATTTTAAATTCGAAAATTTAACTATGGCCCCGATTGATAAATCATTAATCGATAAGAAAATCTTAAGAAAAGATGAAAAGCAATGGCTTAATAATTATCATAATAAAGTTTTTCAAAATTTAAAGAGGTTAATGAACAAATCAGAAAAGTTAGATTTAAAAATGGCTTGCTCAAAGATTTAAAATTTTGTACCACTCCTCTTCTTGAATAATTCTTATCTTTAATTGTCTTGCTTTCTCAATTTTTTTCTTAGTTGGTTTAGAGTTGCCAATAACTAAGATATCAAGTTTTTTAGATATTGAACTTAAAACTTTTCCACCATTATTCTCTACAATTGATTTTGCCTCTGATCTACTAATTTTATTAAATCCACCAGTAAACATAATTGTCTTGTTTGAAAATTTGCCTTTTTTATTTTGAACTTTAAATTCTTTTACGTTTAGTTTTTCAACTAATCTTTTAATTATTCTTTTATTTATATCTTTATGAAAAAATCTATCAATAGACTTGATTTGTACTACGCCAATCCCATCAAGTTCGCTTAAACTTTGAAGAATTTTTTTTCTATTTTTATCCTCGAATAGGCTCAAGAAACTTTGAATTTCTCTAAAAAAGCTTGCTAATATTTTTGCATTTTCTTGTCCGATGTGTCTTATCCCAATTGAAAAAATAAATCTATCAAGTTCAATATTTTTCGATTTTTCAATTGCTTTTTTAAGATTTGATATTGATAATTTTCCCCAACCTTCAAGACTCTCAATTTTGTCATAATTTAATAAAAAGATATCATGCGGAAATCTAATCAAATTTAAATCCCAAAACTGATCTATAACTTTTTTTCCCAATCCATCAATATTTAATGCATCTTTAGATACAATGTGTTTTAGTTTTTCTTTTGCAATAAAGTCACACTCGTATCCTTTGGTACATCTTCTTACAGCATCTTCTTTTTTTCGTGTTATATTAATTTCTCTCTGAGTTATTGCACCACATAAACATTTTTCTGGAAAAATAAATTTCTTTGAATTTTGATCTCTTTTAGAAATATCTACAGAAAGAACTTGAGGTATTACGTCTCCAGCTCTTTGTATTTCAATTGTATCTCCAACTCTAATGTCTTTTCTTAAAATTTCATCTTCATTATGCAGTGTTGCGTTTGAAACTACCACGCCACCAACAGTAACAGGCTCAACTTTAGCTACAGGAGTTATTGCGCCTGTTCTTCCAACTTGAATTATAATCTCTTTTATCTTTGTAGTGGCTTTCTCTGCTGAAAATTTATAAGCAGTTGCCCATCTTGGAGAGTTAGATGTATTACCCAATCTAGATTGTAATTTCAAATCATTAACTTTGTAAACTAATCCATCAATATCATAATCTAAAGTTGACCTAATAGAGTCTATGTACCTATGTTGGTTTTCTATTTCATCTAAATTTTTAACGACTTTAATCAGTGGATTAATTGAAAATCCCCAATTTGAAAGTTTTTCTAAAAATTCTGACTGGGTTTTGATTGTTAAAGAATTAATTTCACCAAAGCCGTAAGCAAAATATTTAAGTGGTATCTTTGAGGTTTCTCTTGGATCTTTTTGTCTTAAAGAGCCTCCTGCAGCATTTCTTGGATTAGCAAAATTATCTTTAATTTTTGCAAAATCTCTTTTGCCAATAAATATTTCCCCTCTAACCTCTAGTAAAGATGGAACATTTTTTGATTTAATTTTAGTTGGAATTTCTTTAATTGTTTTTAGATTATTAAGTATGTCTTCTCCGGTAAAACCATCCCCTCTCGAAAGACCTCTTGTTAGTAAACCATTTTCATAAATCAGCGTAGCAGAAATACCGTCAATTTTCGGTTCGGATGAAAAATCAATTTGATTATTTTTTAAATTCAAAAAGTTGCAAATTTTATCAATAAAGTCGTTCATATCATCTTTGTTAAATGCATTTGACAAAGAAAGCATAGGTTTTAAATGCTTTATTTTCTGAAATTTATTTGATGGTGGTGCTCCGATAATTTTTTTCGATAAACTGAGTTTTTTGAGAAATGAATTTTCATTTTCCAAAACAATAATTTCTTTTTTTAAATTATCGTATTTTGCATCAGATATTAATGGTTTATCTTTATTAAAATATGACTCATTATGCTTTTTTAATAAGTTAATTTTTTCTTTATATTTTTTTATTAATTTTGACTTTAAATTCATCTAAATCATTTTATTTTTTCTAAGATTCGTTTAAAAAAACTATCATCTTTTTTTAATTCGGTCTTTTTTGGAACTCTATAATCTTTGTTGAAAACCTTAAAAGACTGTTCAAACCATTCACTTGAATTATAATTATAACCTAGGATTTTTGCATATTTTTTTGCTTCGTCTTCTAAACCAAGATAGTAATTAATTTCAACTAAACGATGCAGCGCCTCCTCAATAAAAATAGTTTTTTCATAATTCTCGATTATTTTTCTCAATCTATTTATAGCTGGAACCCATTTCTGCGTAGAAATATAATATTTTGCTATATATAATTCTTTTGCTGCCAATTGGTTTTGAATTAAATCTTTTTTAAATTTTAAATCCATCGCATAATCTGAATTAGGATATTTTTTTAAAAAAAAATCAATTTTTTTATCTGCGTCTAATAAAGGTTTGAGATCTTTTTTTTCATCAGATATTTGTTCGTAATAAATTAACGCAGTGAGATAATGAGCATATATTGTATTTTGATCTGCAGGATATTTTCTTAAAAATCTATCTAAGTTTTCTAGAGCATCTGCATAAAAATTTATTCCATAAAATGCGTAGCTGGACATGATTGCTGCTTTAGCAGCATATTCAATATTTTTAAAATTGAGTTCTGCTTCGGAAAACTTTTTTTCTGCATAAAAATAATCACCTTTTTCAAAAGCGTCATATCCTTCTTGATATAATTTGTATGGATCAATTTTTTTTTTAGGCTGATATTTAACATCATTATTTTTAGAGCATGATGAAAATGAAAATAAGATTAAAAATATTAAAACTAGTCTATTAAACATATTCTGATTAATAGCAAATTATAAGTAAATGGTAAAATTTAATGATTAAGCGTTTACTGCTATTTTCACTGTAAGATTATCTCGTACTTTTTCAGTTGCACCTATATTAGATAAATCTGTTTCTACGAACACATTCTTTGTTTTTAAGAGTTTTCGTAAAAAAGAATTAGAAAAATGATGCCCACCTTGATTACACTTAACTTTACCTAAAATTCTATAGCCAGATAACATAAAGTCTCCTGCTAAATCTAAAATTTTATGGTTAACGAATTCTTTTTTATTTCTAAGACCGTTTTTATTAACTATTTTATCTTCATCGACAACTATTGCGTTATCTAATGATCCACCTTTTGCTAAACCGCTTTTTTTAATTTTTTCAATATCTTTTAATAAACAAAATGTTCTTGAAGAATAAATGTCTGTTAAATCTTTATTGGAAAAATTAACTTGATTTTCTTGCTTACCAATTACTTTATTGTCATAATCTAATTTAAAATTAACTTGAAGACTTTGATCTTCTGTTGGTTCGATAGAAATTGACTTTTCACCATCTTTCAAGGAGCAGTTATCAATTATTTTTAAATATTTTCTTTTTTCTGTTTGTTTTTTAATTCCTGTATTATTTATTAATTCAATAAAGTTTTTTGAAGAGCCGTCCATTATTGGAACCTCTTCATTATTAATTTCTACTATTACATTATCAACCTCCGCCATATAAAATGCAGCTAATAAATGTTCTATTGTTGAAACCTTTAATCCAGAATCATTTTCCAAAGTTGTACAAAGCTTTGAAGAGGAAACGTTTTTAAAATTTGCTTCTATAAGATTATTTTGTTTAATGTCTACACGTTTAAAAATTACTCCTTGATTTTCAACACCAGGAAGTAATTTCACTTTTGAAATTTTACCAGAATGAAGCCCAATTCCTTCAAAAGCTATTGGTTTAATTATTGTGTTTTGGTATTTCTTAAACATCAAGGTTTTATACATAATTGCCTGCAGTGAATTAAAACAACAAATGTTTCAAAAAATAACAAATCTTTAATTGAATAAAGACTTGAATATCCTTGTAATTAATGAACTTTTGGTTTGGGCTATTGGGATAGCTTCATTTTTCCACCCGTAAGTAGATAAATGAGATGCTCTTTTTACAATGTTGTCAATTTCTATATGTTCAATAAAGTTAATTTTATCTTCATAATCTTTAAAATTAATTTGAAAATCTGTAAAAAAATTCTGTAAAATTTCCTTATCGTGAATTGTTAGATATATAGCGTTATCTTTATTTTTCAATGATTTAATATTGAGATTTTTCGTATAAATAATTTTGATTATTTCGTCTATTCTTGCTTTTGCAATATCTTTAATTAATCTTATTTTTATCTTTCTATACAAGCCTTGATTAAAATATTTCTTATCTAAAACTGCATCTTCAACTTTGTTTGAAAAATTTAATATCTTATCTGATAAAAACTCATTAACAACTTTGTGTTCTAAAGAACATACCTTTGCAATATCTTGTAAAATCATATTAGTACCAAAGTTAAATCGTTCAACTAATTTAAAAGAACTTTTGTAAAAAAAACTTAAGATTGAATTTTCTTTATAAAAATCGAGTTTAAAGAAAGTGTCTATATCTTTTTTTTTATTCATCATTTCAACGCCCTCAATAAACTTTCTGATGAAAATTTTTTTAATTTTCAAATTATTTTTATTAAATATTTTATTAAGATTTTTAAGATCATTATTTTCAATTAAAAAGAAAGATAGTTCATGATTGTAAAAATTTCCAAATAACCCGATAGGTAAATTATGAGTATTGACTCCATCTAATACACTTTTTGTGTTAAAGATTTGTAAAATTGTTTTTTCCTCTAAATTTTCAGAAATTGCTAACTTCAATGAATTTAAAATATAAGAGATATTTTCTTTTAGTACTTGGGATCCATTTAACTTTTTATACCCAGAAATATTAACACTAGTATAGTTTAAGTTATCTAGAATTATTATTACTTCCTTAAATACACTATTTGTTTTTTCTTCAATAATTTGGACATTTTTTTTTACGATTTCTTGAGCCAAATCAAAGTTAATGAATCTATTTTTTTCAATACAACTGTTATTAACAATAAGTTTATTTATAATCTTAAATTCAAGATTTTCATCATACTCTCCTGCAATAAAAATATAATTATAATTGTTTATTTCTACAAAGAGTATTGTTTTTCTTGAAGGCATAACTTAATTTAATATCAACTGATCTTTTATTCTGTAATCAAAAATTTTATAACTTTCAAAATTATTTATATTTTTTGAGTCCATAAAATTTTTAAGACTTGACAAATAATCATCTATTGGCAGTTTTATTGTTTTATTTTCTTTTAAAATTAAATCCCATCTACCCGATTCAAACAAATAGTAAGATTTAATCAAATTTATAGGAAACTGTATATTTTGAAGATTTTGATATAAAGTATAAAAATCTCTACCATTGCCGAATACTGTTGGTAAGTCTTTATATTTTTTCACAATAATAAAGTTTTTAAGATCTCCTTTATTAGTTACGTAATATCTTTTTTTTTTATCTTGTAATACTGCAATAGGAGTGATTTCTATAACTATAATTTTTATAGTTTTTGGATAAATTTTTTTTATAATAACATTTTCGACAAATGTTTCTTCTTTAAGTTTTGTTTGAATTAATTTTTTATTCAAGAAGAAAAGATTGGAATTGTATAAATATTCTAATTTTTTGATTATTTTTTCACTTTGTATTAATGAATTATTTTCTATTACAATTTTCTTGATATTTAAAATTGAAGCTTTATCAGACTCAAAATTTGGATTATAACTTGTTAGAAAAACTAAAATTATAATAAATCCAAATAGGGGTTTTCTCATCTATTTAAACTAGCATTTAATAATATTTTTTCTACTAAACTAGAAAAGGAGATTCCGTTAAACTCTGCAATTTCGGGTACTAATGATAAATTGGTCATTCCTGGTTGCGTGTTAAGCTCTAAGAGATAAAATTTATTTTTAAAAAATTTAAAATCAGATCTAGAAACTCCTTTGCAACCCAAAGCATTATGTGCTTTTTTTGCTATTCTCAAAGCATCATTGTAATTTTTTTTATTTAAATTTGCTGGCATTATATGAGTTGTATTAGCAGATTTAGAATATTTTGCTTTATAATCGTAAAATTGTCTTTTAGGGATCAGTTCAATTGCCCCTAGAGGATTGCCATTTAAAACAGCTACTTGTATCTCTTGCCCTCCGATAAATGGCTCAAAAATTATTTCAGGATACTCCTTAAATAATTTTTTTGAAACTCTATTAATTTCAATTATGTTTTTGCATATTTTAACTCCAATGCTAGACCCTTCATTTACTGGTTTAATCACAATAGGAAAATTTAATTTTTTTTTTCTTAAATAGGATGGCTTTATCTTACTGAAATCACCTTTTTTTAATACAAAGTAATTAGGAGTTAAAATTTTATTATCTCTAAAGATTTTTTTTGATAAAACTTTGTTCATAGCAATGTATGAGCTAATTACACCAGAATGTGTGTATGGAATTCTTAAATATTCAAAATAACTTTGAGCTACTCCATCTTCGCCATCTTTACCGTGAAGAGCATTAAAAATAACATCGACTTTATTTCTATCTATTAAATTCAAGGGTTTTGCTTTAGGATCATGGGTTTCTACTTTATAACCTAAATTTTTCAAAGCCTTAACACATGCTTGACCACTATTAATACTTACCTTTCTTTCTCCTGATGTACCTCCCAAAACAACTAATATCCTTTTACTTTTCATTGCCAATTATCTTAATCTCCAAATCTAATTTTACTCCAGTTTTGTCAAGAACTTGCTTTTTTACCTTAGCAATCAAAGTTTCAATATCTGAAGATTTAGCTTTTCCATTATTAATAAAAAAATTACAATGCTTTTCTGAAATCATTGCATCTCCGACTTGCATTTTATCACACCCAGCTTCTTTTATTAAGCTCCATGCTTTTTTTTCTCCATTATTCTTGAAAGTACTTCCACCAGTTTTGACTCTACTTGGTTGTGTTTCTTTTTTCTTATCAATGTATTCTCTTTGTTTAATCTCAATTTTAGATTTTAATGCTACCTTGCCTTTAAGAACTGCAGATAAGATGATGAGACTCGAGGAAATATTTGTTCCTCTATAAAAAAAATTGATTTCTTCTTTATTAATATTTTTTGTGTTTCCGAGCCTGTCCAAAACTTTTACTGATTTTAATATTTGAGATATATCATAACCATAACATCCACTATTCATTGTTATTGCACCACCCACAGAACCTGGTATACAAGATAAAAATTCCATATTTCCAATATTGTTATCTTTTGCGAAATCTGAAACTTTTCTATCTAAAGCTGCAGCACCAACCTCGATTGTTTCATCATCAATCTTTTTAATTTCTGAAAATTTTGATCCAAGTTTAATTACTATCCCTTTAATTCCCGAGTCTCGTATTAAAGTGTTAGATCCAGCACCTAAGATAAATACTTTAGATGTTGAATTATTCATTTCCTTTAAAAATTCTTTTAATTGTGACTCATTTTCTGGCCGGTAGAAAATATCTGCTGGTCCGCCTAAATTAAACCAATTATACTTAGATAATTTCTCATCAAAAGATAAATTTTTACCAAATTTTTTTTGTAATAACTCTTTATTTATAATCATAAAACTATTTTTAATTCTCTCATCCATTGCGAAATATTTCCAGCACCCATGCCTATTATTATTTCATTGCTTATTAGATTTTTTTTAAGATAGTTTACTAATTCTTTTTTATTACGAACAATAATTACTTGGGTGTTTGAGTTTTTTGAAATTAATTTAGCAAATTTTTCATGATTATAATTAAGATTTCTGTTTTCACCTGCGGCGTATATTGGACAAATTAACACAATATCCGATTTAATAAATGATTTTGAGAAATCTTCTTTCAATGACATAACTCTTGAATATCTGTGTGGTTCAAATACAGAGATAACTTTCCTTTTATTATAAACTTTATTTACACCATCCAGAATTGAAGAAATTTCAGTTGGATGGTGTGCGTAATCATCGTAAAATTCATTTTGTTTTTTTTTAAAAATTTTTGTCATTCTTCGTTGGACACCTGTAAAGCTTTTTAAAGCTTTTTTTATAATATTGATTTTAACACCAAGATTTAAACAAACCGCTACTGCTGCTGAAGCATTAAGCACATTATGTTTGCCTATAAGTCTTAAATTTATGTCTTTAATTTTAATCCTAGAATTATTTGAATTTTTGTACTCTAAATCGAAAGTCGAGTGATCAACTTTATAACGAACATTGCTTACTCTATAATTTGCTTTTTTATCAAATCCGTAGGTAAGGATATTTTTATTTTTTATCTTTTTTACTAAAGCTCTTATATTTTTATTATCTATACAAATTAAAGATTTTCCTATCGGTGGAGTTTTATTTATAAACTTAATAAAAGCATTTTCTAAATTTTTGTAGCTTTTGTAATAGTCTAAATGTTCTTGATCAATGTTTGTTACAATTGAATAATTTATTGGTAATTTTAAAAAACTTCCATCTGACTCATCTGCCTCTAGTATTGCCCAATCACCTCTTCCGAGCTTAGCATTGCTTTTAAATGAATTTATGACACCACCATTAATAATTGTTGGATCTAATCTTTGATCAGATAGAATTTTTGCAACTAAAGAAGTTGTTGTAGTTTTGCCGTGAGATCCAGTTATAATAATATTCTTTTTTAATGATACAACGTTGGCTAAAACTTCTGCTCTAGTATAGATTGGCAATTTTTTTTTTTTGGCTTCTTTGATCTCAGGATTATTATCCTTTATTGCAGAAGATTTAACAATGATTGTTGCCTTTCTTATATTTTTGTAAGAGTGTCCAATAAAAACTTTAATGCTAAATTTTGAACAGTTTATAGTATTTTTATTTTTACTCTGGTCGCTACCCTGTATATTAAATCCCATCGTTTTCATTACTTGAGCTAAGCCGCTCATGCCAATGCCACCGATACCAATAAAATGAATAATTTCTTTTTGTCCTATTCTAATATTCATAATGAATAATTTTTTTTACTTGTTGGTCAATATTCTCATATACTGATTTGTCAGAAAATTGTCTTTGATTATTTATAATTTTGTCTAAAATCAACTTATCTTTAGTTATTTTAGTTAACAGTTCGTATAATTTGCTGTTAACGTCCTTTTCATCAATTAAAAAACCATAATTTTTTTTTTTATAATAAGTTGCATTTTTGAACTGATGATTATCCGCTGACGTTGGCAATGGTATAGATATAAAAGGAATATTTAAATTTGTAAGTTCTGCTAAAACCGATGAGCCTGCTCGGGTAATTGCAAGGTTAGTTTTAGAAAAATAATTTAAAATTTCTTGATCAAAATTAAAAATTTCAGCGTCAATATTATTTTTTCTATAAAATGCTTCTAAATTATCTTTTTGATACGGTAAACATTGTTGATAAACTCTTAAAGATATTTTATTCATACTGCATTTTTTTAAAATATCAGGAAGGATCTCACCAAATATTTTGGCAGCCTGACTCCCACCCAAAATTAGGATATTGATTTTCCCTTCTTTAAAATTATCTTTTCTTTTGTGATCAAGGATTTCTTTTCTAACAATGTTTCCAATCTCTACAACTTTATCTTTATATTTTTTTACGACACCTTCTAGTGAACTATTAGAGACAAATATTTTCTTTGATATAGGCAATAAATATTTATTTGCTTTTCCTATATGAAAATTATTTTCATAAATTATAAAAGGAACTCCCAGTATTTTTGAAGCAATACAAAATGCAAAAGAGGGATATCCTCCCATTCCAAAAACAAGATCAGGTCTATTTAATATTAAAAAAACAAATGATCTAAAAAAAGAGTAAAAAATGATAATTATTGAAACTATTTTCCTAAAGATGTTCTTATTAATAATTGTAGCAGATGGAATGATGTTTATCTTAATACTTTTAGTTTCTTTAATAAATTTAAAGCCCCGCTTATCAGAAATTAACTCTACTTTAATTTGTCTATCAGAAAAATGACTCGCTAAACTATATGCTGGAAAAATGTGACCGCCAGTGCCCCCTGATGCAATAACTATTTTTTTCAATTTTTTAGTCATCGCTACCCAATTTTATTTTTGTATAATTTAAGATTAATCCCGCTAATACTGCGCTACCTATAAGAGATGAGCCTCCATAACTCAAAAATGGTAAGGTCATACCTGTTGTTGGCAATAAACTTGTATTAACTCCAATATGTATAAATGTTTGAAAAATTAAAAGGGAGGAAAGACCACACAAAGATAATTTTAAAAATTTATCATTTGTTGCAACGCAATTTTTAATAATTCTAAAGCTTATATATAAAAAAATACATACAATTAAGATTGAAATAATTGAACCATACTCCTCAGATATTATAGCTATAATATAATCTGTATGAGCCTCTGGAACACTGTCTTTCAAAATTCCCTCTCCCATCCCCCTACCTTGAAGACCACCTTGTTTTATTGCATCTAGAGCTTTTGATGATTGAAAACTATCCCCTTTGTTTGGATCTAAAAAAGTTACAAGTCGATTAAGAATATAACCAAATTTTTGTGGCATCATATATAGAATTCCTGCAAGTAAAATTACAAATGTAATAAAAAAAAATAAGATGAATAAAAAATTTACACCTGAAATAAATACAGTCGCAATCCAACTTCCAATCAATAAAATAGACTGACCAAGATCGGGTTGATCTATAAGAAGAATTATAACTGAGGTTAACATAAGAAAACTCAGCAAATATCTTATATTGGAGTTTCGTAAATTGTCTAAAGTTAATATTTTCACAGTTGCTAAAACAAAAAAAGGTTTTAGAAGTTCGATAGGCTGCAATCTAAATATATATAAATTTAACCATCTTTTAGCACCTTTAACCTCAATGCCGATAATTGGTACTAAAATTAGCAAAATAAAAGAAAGAATAAAAAATGGAAAAACAAGTCGCTTTAAAATGTGTGAATCAATAGCCGAAATAGTAAACATTATAATTAAAGCGCATGTTGTAAAAAGCAAATGTTTAGAAAAGAAAAAATAATATGTTTTGTTTAATCTTTCACCAGCCAAGGATGATGTTGATGAGAATGAAAAAAATAATCCTAAAGAAAATAGTATTAAAAAACCAAGAAGTATATTTTTATCAATATTCCTCCAGTAATTTTTTATCTCAAAATCAAATATATTTTTTAGCATATACCAAAGTTATTTTTTTAAATTCATTACCTCTGCTCTCGAAGTTCTTATATTGATCAAATGAGGCTGCTCCAGGACTAAATAAAACAATACTTTTACTCTCAATAGTTTTTTTAGTGATATCTTTTAAAGCAGTAATTAACGCCTTTTTTAATGATTTAGAAATGATATATTTGATTTCATTTTTTAGAACTCTTTTAAAAAATTTAGTATTCTTTCCAATGATGTACGATCTACAGATATTGTTACGCAATAATGTAAGATCAATTTTATCTTTTTTTTTTGGAAGCCCGCCAAGTATCCAATATATGTTTTTGCCATTCATTAAAGCAAACTTAGATGCTTGTAAAGTTGTGGCCTTCGAGTCATTAATGAAAGTAACATTCTTTCTTTTAAAGAAAATCTCAAACCTATGAGGAAGTCCTTGGAAAGATTTCATTGATTTAATAAAAGAGTATTTCTTAATTTTAAGCAGTTTGGATAATTCATATACAAAAGACATGTTTTCATCATTAATTTTAGACGTTAAATAATTATTATTAATATTTGACTTTATTTTTTCATAATCATTAGAATTTACAGTGATCGATTTACTTAAATATTTTTGTTTTTTAAATCTTTCTACAAAAATTTTATTTATTAAAGCAAAATCTTTTTTTTGTTGTAGTTTAAAGATTTTAAACTTTGAATTGACATAATTTTTCATCGACCCATGCCAATCTAAGTGATCATTTGTGATGTTCAACAAAATTGCATAGTTTGGTCTTATGAACTTTGAGTATGCTAACTGAAACGATGAGGCTTCAATTACGTAATAAATATTTTTTCTAACTTTTAAGCTAAGAGCAGGTATCCCGATATTACCTCCAAGTTGAACTTTAAAGTTATTTTTTTTAAGCAAATGTGTAATTATTTTACAAGTAGTGGATTTACCGTTAGATCCAGTGACAATTATAGATTTAAAATTTGGATAACTTAAAAAAAGCAGATCTAAATCTGTTATAATTTTTTTTCTATATTTATTTAGACTATCTTTATTTTTGGAGTTTCTTAAGCTTATTCCTGGGCTCAATACGATATAATCTACCTTTTTTAAAATATATTTAAGATTTTTTTTATTATTACTTTTATATTTTTTTATTAAGGAAGGATTGTCATCCCACACATAAAATTGAGTAATCTTTAATTTATTAAAAAAATTCACTACAGACTTCCCCGTAGAACCTAAGCCATAAACTAAAAAAGAGTTTTTTTTAAAATTAATTCTGTTTGACATTCACTAACGTAGTTTTAACGTTGCTAATCCAATTAAAGCTAAAATAATTGCGATAATCCAAAACCTAATTACTATAGTCGACTCCGCCCAACCCTTTTGCTCAAAATGATGATGAATAGGTGCCATTTTAAAAATTCTTTTACCTGTTAATTTGAAGGAAATAACTTGAATGATAACTGACACAGTTTCTAAAACGAACAATCCGCCAATTATTGCAAGAACAATTTCATGTTTTGCTATAATAGCTACTGCTGCTAATGATCCACCTAAAGAGAGTGAACCCGTATCACCCATGAAAATTTTAGCTGGAGGAGCATTATACCAAAGAAATCCTAAACAAGAACCAACGATGGATCCACAAAAAATTGAGAGTTCTCCTACATCAGGAATATATTGTAATTGAAGATATTCAGAAAAAATTGTATTTCCTACAACATAAGAAATTAGGGTAAAAGAGAGCGCCACAAGCATAACTGGGACGGTTGCTAATCCATCTAAACCATCTGTCAAATTAACAGCATTAGATGAGCCTATGATTACAAATAATCCAAAAGGGATAAAGAATAAACCCATTTGCCAAATTAAATTTTTGAAAAATGGAAAATATAAATTATACAAATATTGATGGTCTGAAAATTTTATTAAAATCAAAAGCGATACACCTGCAATAATTAATTGTCCTAATAGTTTTAGTTTTGAATTTAAACCTCTAGAATTTTTATATCTTATTTTCAATAAATCATCAGTAAAACCTAATAAACCAAGACTTAATGACACGAATATCAAAGTCCAAACATAAATATTTTTTAAATCAGCCCATAATAGCGTGCTTGTTAACATTCCTATTATAATAATTACTCCACCCATTGTGGGAGTGCCAGATTTTTTAATTATGTGATCAATTGGACCGTCTTGTCTAATCGGACCGGATATCATATTTTCTGAAAATATTTTTATTAAAGGTCCGCCAATTATAAAAACAACTACTAAGGATGTGATGACAGATAACCCTGTTCTAAAAGTAAGGTATTTAAATACATTTAAAACGGAGTATTGGTCAATAAAAGATGTAAGTAAATCAAATAACATTTAAATTCCTTTTATCATTGCTTTGCTTATATTGTTTAAGCCTGTAGCATTGGATCCTTTTATCATTAAATAATCATTGTTAGCGATTATATTCTTTAGAATAAAATCTATATCTTGATTCGATTGTAATATGTTCCCTCTTTTGTGTTTTATTATGTTTTTGTAAGTAAAAAGGCTGTTTTCACCTTTTACAAAAACTTTATCTATATCAGAGCTGTTAATAAGTCCTGATAATTTCTGATGGTAAATTTTTGATTTTCGACCAAGTTCAAGCATATCGCCTAAAATTAAATATTTTTTAGAATTGTTTTTTTTAATTTTAGTAAAATTTCTTAGTGCAATTTTGACTGACAAAGGGTTTGCATTATAACTTTCATCTATAAGTTTAAAACTTTTCTTATATCTATTGATGCTATGAACTTTTCCTCTGCCTTCGGATGGCTCAATAAGACCAAATAATTTTATTGCTTTTTCAAACTTTAGATTTAATTGTCTCAATATTGCTAAACACGCAAGTACATTATAAACGTTAATATTTTTTATGGTTAATTTAATAATATTTTTAAAAACTTTGACTACAAGCTTTTTTTTTCCTCCAATATTTTTTTCAGAAATTAAATTTACATCTGATAAATTTGATTTACCAAAAGTAATGATCTTTAAATTTCTGAATTGGGCTTTTTGTTTTAATAAAGAGAAAAATTTATCATCTCGGTTTAAAAATATAACACCATTTGTTTTCACGTTATCAATTATCTCACTTTTTGCTTTTGCTATACCTTTGACATTTTTAAAATTTTCTGCATGGGCCTCTCCAATATTTGTAATCACAGCCAAATTGGGTTTAATAATTTTTGATAATTGATTAATCTCTCCCTTTTTACTCATACCAACTTCAAAAACTCCAAACTTATGATGACTTTTTAAATTTGAAAGACTGACTGGCACTCCATAGTGATTATTATAAGATTTCGGGGATGCATAGGTTTCATCGTATTTTTGGAGAATTTTTTGCAATATATCTTTAAGAGAAGTCTTTCCAGCACTTCCAGTAATAGCAATAATTGTTGCTTTGCTGTTTTCTCTTTTTAATTTTGCAAATTTATTAAGAAAATCTCTAGGATTGCTGCTTAAAATTATTTTTTTTTCAAACTTCGTATTTTTTTTTGAAGTCACAACACATTTAGCTCCCTTTTTAAAAGCGTGTGAAATAAATTGATTTCCATCATTAGTTTTCCCTTTTAAAGCTAAAAATAAATTACCATGAACCACATTTCTAGAGTCAATAGATAAGCCATCAAAATTATAAATTTTATTACTTTTCAATATTTTGTTGATTATTTTTGAATTGAAATTGTATTCTATATCTTTTTTATTAAGTTTTTTATTTTTAATTTTTAAATTTTGAATAATTTCTTTATCTGAAATAGTAATAATTTTTTTTCCAAAATCTTGATAATTTTCATGACCTTTTCCAGCCACAAGTATAGCCTCAAATGGTTCAGCTTTTTTTAAAGCTGCTTCAATAGCCTTTTTGCGGCTACCAATATTAAAATAATTAACTTTTTTAAGATGCTTAATAATTTCTTTCCTAATTTTTTTTGGATTTTCATTTCTAGGGTTGTCATCTGTTACAAAAATTTTATTACAATGAGATCTTGCAATGTTGGCCATGATTGCCCTTTTGCTTTTATCTCGATCTCCACCGCATCCAAATACTAGCGAAACATTAGTGCTAATCTCTTTTTTTATAGTTTTAATAACATTTAATAAAGCATCTGGTGTGTGTGCATAATCAATGAAAACTTTAATGTTGTTCCCTAACACTTTTACAAGTTCTAATCTGCCACTAACATTTTTAATTTTTATTAATGATTTTAAGATTTGATTATTTTTTAAATTACAAATTTGAGCTGCCAAAATAGCCATTGCTAAATTTTTTAATTGGAATTTACCGATTAATGGAATTTTCATATTTTTTAATTTTTCAAGTTTTTTTTCGATATTACGTAATTTAAGATTTTTCTTATCAGAAATTTTTTTTATGACAGAATATTGTTTAATAGACTGATCACATATTGCAAAACAACCTTTGGTTAATATTTTCGAAAACAATATTAGTTTAGAATCTAAATAATTTTTCATAGTTTTGTGATAATCAAGATGATCTTGAGAAAAATTTGTGAAAATTCCTGCTTTTATCTTTAAATTATCTAACCTATTTTGATGTAATCCATGACTTGATGCTTCGATAATTACATTATCAATTTTTTTTTTCTTTATTGTTTCTAAATTTTTGTGAAGGGTGATAATATCAGGTGATGTAAGATTAGATTTTATATTCTTATTTCCATATTTAATTCCCAAAGTTCCAATTGATGCGACAGGTAAGTTATTCAATTTAAATAATTGATAGAAGAAATCTGCAACTGAGGTTTTCCCATTGGTGCCTGTAACTGCTATAATATTCTTTGGTTTTAGCTTATAAAATTTTGACGCCACCTGGCTCAAGCTAGCCCTTACATTGATCTTTTTAATGATGATCGCTTTAGAGCTTATAAATTTACATTTTTGGGAACATATAATAATTATTGCACCTTTTTTAATTGCTTGATCAATGAATTTTTCACCATTTATTTTTTTTCCCTTTATTGCAAAAAAAATAAACCCTTTTTTTACATCATTACTATTTGAAGCCAAACCTTTGACATCTATATTTTTTGCTCTTTTTGGAGAATTATCAATTAATTTTTTTAGCAACATTTTTGTTGTTAAATTCTACGTTATTTATGGCTAAAATAGGTCCAATTCTTTTTATAATTTTGCCAGCAACATAAACAGCATTCCATCCTGCTTCGTTTCTCGTTCCTTTTATTTTCATACCTCTATAATTGTAAATTAATTCTTTAGCTACTTTAGGATTTTCCAACATTACTAATAAGACATACTTGGGTTTTTGAGATGGAAAAACTGATATAAATGTATTTAAGTTTTTATTATTATCTCCATAATTTTGTGATGTTCCAGTCTTTCCACCAACATTGTATCCATAAATATCGGCGAGACTAGCGGTTCCTTCTTTATCAGTGACAACTTTTCTTAATATTTCGTTAATTTCTTTACTAGTTTTTGATTTAATTATTCTTTCACCAATAAGATATTCCTTTTTTTTAAGTAAAGTAGGTTTAATTTTATAACCTCCGTTAGCCAAAGTAGCATAGGTTGTTGCCGCTTGAAGTGGTGTAATGGCAATACCGTGACCAAAAGAAATTGTTTCTAACTTACATTTATTCCAACTAAATTTTAAAGGAGCACCTAGCTCTTCAATTTCTAATTTGGGTTTGCTCAATAACTCAGATTTCTTAATGAAATCTTTAAAATTTTCTTTTCCAATATCTTTTGCTAACATTAGAGTACCAACATTCGAAGATCTTATTAAGATATCTTCTACAGACAGATTTTGTGGAAATTTTTTGATATCTGAAATTTCGTGTACTGAGCATTTAATTTTTTTAGGAATATTAGTAATTATCGTTTTTGGTGTAACAAAATTCTTATCAATTGCAAGGGCTACGGTGAATGTTTTAAATATTGATCCTAATTCGTAAATTCCTTTTGTGATCTTATTTATGTAATCTTTATTTGTAATGTTAACTCTTTTGTTAATATCAAAATTAGGTAGTGATACTAAAGACAGTATCTCACCTGTTTCAGCATTAATTAAAAGTGAACCCCCTCCAGTTGCATTAAACGTACTCATAGCAAGCTCTAATTCTTTATTAATTATGTATTGAATGTTTGTGTCTAAAGTAATTTGTAAAGGATTATTAATTAAATCTTTATTTTTGAGTTCTTTGTCGAGAGTTTTTTCTAATCCTGATACTCCATAATTATCATAGTCAACTTGACCTAGGACATGACCAAATAAATTGCCATGTGTGTAAATTCTAGCATTAAAAGGTTCAAATATAATACTTTTTTCTCCTAACGACCATAGCTTTTCCTTTTCTTCTTGGTTTAGTCTTTTTTTTAAATAAAAATATTTATTTTTATCTAAGTTATTTCTGATTTCATTAATAGGAAGATTGGGAAAATTTAATCTAATTTTGATCAAAAAATTTTCCCTATTTTTTATTAGTTTTGGATTAATTGCTGCATGATAAAACTTAATATTTCTAGATATTAGTATTCCATTTCTATCAACAATATCTCTTCTCAAAAATGTAGACTGAAAACTTTCACTTTTTTTTTTGTAAACATCAAAGCTTTTAAGTGATACTAAAATTATCTTTATTGAAAAAATAATTATTAGTGAAAAAAAAAGAAAAAAAAGAAGATAAATTCTATCTTGTGAAATAGAGTTTTTTTCTTTCTTTAAATTTTGCTTTGTTTCTAAATAATCTTCAAAGTAAAAACTTTTCTGATTTATATTAAAATCTTTATAATTATTTATTCTTCTTTTCATCGCCTTTTTTTAAGTTTGTAATTTTTTTTGAAGCTTTAGTAAAATCATCGATTTTAAAATATATTTTTGAAAAATCAATTGGGACATAATTTATTTGACCAAATTCATTTATTTTTTTTGTCAAATAGTTTGGTGAAGATAAATAAAAAAAATCTAATTCTGTTTCATATAGATCTTTTTCTAAAGTATAAATCTTATTTTCAACTTTCTTTATCTTTTTTTCAATTATTCTAGTTTGATTTTTTACTATAGACGTAATTATCAATAATGTAGAAAAAATGCTTATTGACAATAAAATTTTAAATTTTGGCATTATAACTTTCTAAATCAATATATTTTTTAAACTTTTTGATTAATTCATCTGGATAAATAAATTTATTTTCATTTCTTATTGCATATCTCAACTTTGCTGAACGCGATGGTGGGTTTTGTGTAATTTCTAAATTTGTGGGTGTATAAATTTTGTTTCTATAAGGATTAAATAAAGAAATATTGTTTTCAACATTTTCAGGAAGATATCTAGAGGGTTTGGACCTATTTGATGAATACCTTGTAAAAAAATATTTGATTATTTTATCTTCTATTGAATGAAAGCTTACAACTAAAATTTTTCCACCAGGTTTTAAAAGTTTTGTAGCTTTTACTATTCCCATTAATAATTCAGATATTTCTTTATTAACAAACATTCTTAAGGCTTGAAAAGTTTTAGTACTTGGATTGATTTTGCTATTTATTTTTTTACTACTTTCAATTATCTGTACTAACTCGTTAACTTTAGTGATTTTTTTTTTTACTTTTTTCAATAATTTTGACCAACTGATCTACTTTAGTTATTTTTT